>Ga0208018_100052_pt1 | contig 53715 bp, 48 predicted proteins | sample 31_taG_FD_184105 | JGI IMG/M metagenome (GOLD analysis project Ga0208018, IMG submission 184105) | Marine viral communities from the Gulf of Mexico - 31_GoM_OMZ_CsCl metaG (SPAdes) (version 2) | ecosystem: Environmental > Aquatic > Marine > Oceanic | place: Gulf of Mexico | collected 2015-07-12 | reverse complement strand
CGCGCGCAAGGTCCCGCAGGACAAGCGCGGCTTCCGCTGGGTCGAAGGCAGCCTGAACGAGCCCTTTGCACTGGCGCATCTTGTCGCCGATGCCGAATGCGTCATCCACATTGCCGGTCTCACCCGTGCGGTGAACCCCGACCATTTCGAGATCGTCAACGTCACCGGCACGCTCAACGTCGTCGAGGCTGCGGTGCGCGCGGGCGCTAAGCGTTTCGTGCTGGTCTCCTCGCTCGCGGCGCGCGAACCCGAACTGTCCGCCTATGGCGCGTCCAAGCGGCGCGCGGAAACGATCGTCGCGGCGAGTGGACTCGACTGGACGATCGTGCGTCCGCCGGGCGTCTACGGCCCGCGCGACACCGATTACCTGGAGATGTTCCGCGCTGCGAAGAGCGGCTTCCTGCCCGTGCCGATGGGCGGGCGCAGTTCGCTGATCCACGTGCAGGATCTCGCCCGCCTGCTGCTCGCGCTGCGCGAGGGCGGGGAGGGGATCACCCACGAAATCTTCGAACCCGACGATGCGCGCGATGGTGGCTGGACCCACGGCGATCTTGCGCGCGGCATCGGCTCGGCGGTGGGCACCAGGGTGCGGACCATCCCGCTACCGGCCTTCGCGCTGAAGGCAGCGGCGATGGCGGATGAGAAGCTGCGTGGGCGCAATGCGCGGCTGACGCGGGACCGGGCGGGTTATCTCGCGCATCCGGACTGGGCCGTGTCGCCCGACCGAGCGGTGCCCAAGGCAATCTGGCAGCCCGAGATACTGACCCGCGAAGGCTTGCGCGACACCGCACAATGGTATCGCGAAGCGGGCATGCTCTAGCCCCTATTCGGACTCGGGCTTTGCAGCCTTCTTCGTCCGGCTGCGCTTCTGTTCGAGCGCGGCGATCAGCTGGTCGAGCCCTTCGGCGCTGCGCAGGTTGATATCGCGCTGGGGGAAGGGAATTTCCACCTCGTGCTCTCGGAACAGGTGCCACAGCTTCTTCAGCACCTCGCTCTTCACATTGCCGATGCCCGCTTCGGGATCGGTGATCCACACGTGGATAATGAAGTCGACGCTGCTCTCGCCGTACCCGTCCAGCCAGACGGTCGGCGGGGGAGACTGCAGCACCCGGCTGCACGATTTGGCAGCCTCCAGCATCAGTTCTTCCGCCTTGTCGATATCCGCGTGATAGCTGATCCCGACCGGCACCTGCATGCGCACGTTGCGCGACGAGTAGGACCAGTTTTCGACCTGATTGATCATCAGGTTTTCGTTCGGGATAAGGTATTCCTTCTGGTCGCGGGTGGTGATCGAGACCGCGCGGATGCCGATCTTGCGGATCTGCCCGAAGGTGGAGACGCCCGCCTGGTCTGCGATGGCGATGACGTCGCCCGGCTTGATCGACTTGTCCATCAGCAGGATGATCCCGGCGATCAGGTTGCCGAAGGTCTTCTGCAAACCGAAACCGATCGCGAGGCCGAATGCACCGGAGAAGACCGTGAAGGCCGTCAGGTTGATGCCCAGCAGATCCATGCCGACCAGCGCCGCAATCCCCCAGACCGCAATGGTCAGGACCTTTTCCAGCAGGAGCCGCCGGGTCTGGTCGACCCGCGTGACGCGCGCGAGCAGGGCGTGACTTGCCTTGCTGCCGAACCACGCGAAGGCGATCATGCCCATCGCCACGGCAAGGAACACGATCCCGTCCCAGACCGAAACGTGCATCGAGCCGACATCGATCGCCATGTTGTCGAGGCTCTCGATAACCTGGCCGACCGTGCGGTTCTGTTCGCCGACGGCATCTTTCAGCTCGTCCGCCGCCTTCACGCTGTCGCTGGGCGATGCCGAGGGTACGGGCGTTGCGGCGGCTGCGCTTGCGCCATCGCTTGGCACGGGTTGCAGGATCACCTGTTCGCCTGCCTGCAGCGGATCGGGGCTGGCCGTGCTCGTCGGGCTGGGTGCCCCTTGCGGGTTGAGCGCTGCGTCGGTTGCGGAGGTGGGACCTATCGAGGAGCTTGCCATCAGTTATGCTTGATCGCGTCGAAGGCGCGGTCAAGGTCCGCGATCAGGTCTTCCGCATTTTCGAGCCCGATAGCGAGCCGCACGCCAAGTCGATCCTCCTCGCGCCAACCTGCCATCGGCCACGCGCTGGCGGTGCGGATGCGCGGCGGATCGAAGGGCAGCACGAGGCTTTCGAACCCGCCCCAGCTGTACCCGATGCCGAACAGTTCGAGCGTGTCGACGAAGGTCGTGCGCTGCTCGTCCGTGTGGCCCGCGAACACGAAGCTGAACAGGCCGCATCCGCCCGAAAAATCGCGTCGCCAGTATTCATGACCCGGTGCCCCTTCGAGCATGGGGCACAGGACATGCGCGACCTCGGGCCGCTGTTGCAGCCACTGCGCAATGGTCAACGCACTGCGCGCCGTATGGTCGAGCCGCATCGGCATCGTCCGCAGCCCGCGCGCGACAAGGGCGGCATCGTCGGGCGAGACATGCTGGCCGAGTAACTGCGCGGTGTGGCGAAGCTTCGCGTAATGCGCCTTGCCTGCGCTCGCGCAGCCCATCAGCACGTCGGAATGGCCGCCTGCATGTTTCGTCAGGCTGGTGATCGTGATGTCGCAGCCTTGCTCCAGCGCAGGGAAGCCGAGCCCGGTCGCCCACGTGTTGTCGACCAGCACCGTGGCACCATGATCCTTCGCAATCCCTGCCAGTCGGGGAATGTCGCAGACTTCCATCGTCAGGCTGCCCGGCACTTCCAGCATGACCGCTTTCACGCGATCGTCGAACGCGGCGGCATAGGCGTCGAAATCGCTCGGGTCGAAGAAGCGCGCTTCAACACCCCACCGCTTGAGCAGCGAAGACCCGATGGAGCGGGTCGGTTCGTACACATTGTCCTGCACCAGCAGTACGTCGCCCGGTTCGAGCACGCTCATTAAGGCACCCGCCAGCGCGGCCGTGCCGCTGGGGTACAGCATCGTGCCGTATGCACCGGGTTCCAGGTCGGTCAGCGCCTCGGCGAGCGCCCACTGGGTCGGCGCGCCCCGGCGGCCGTAGTGGAACCTGCCGTCTTCGTTATATTTGAGGCACTCCTGCCGCTCGCCCTCGCTCTGGTAGAGGTGCGTGCTGCCGCGCCAGACCGGCGGATTGACCACCGGCCCGGTCCATTCCTTGCGGCGTCCGGCCAGTACTGCGCGGGTGGCCGGGGAGACGGGCTTGTCGGTCTTGCTCAGCGGGGTTCTCCGGTTTCCTTGGGCGTTTCGGGGTCGGCGCCCCATTCGGACCAGCTGCCGTCGTAGAGGGCGGTACGCTCCGCCCCTAGCAGACGCGCGGCGAACAGCACCACCGAAGCGGTCACGCCGCTGCCACAGGTCGCGATGATCGGCCGATCGAGATCGAGGCCGGCGTCGGCGAACAGCACGCGAAGGCTGTCCGGATCGCGAAACGTCCCGTCCTCGCCGAACAGGTCGCGGAAAAACAGGTGCCGGGCCCCCGGGATGTGCCCGCCGGGAAGGCCATGCACGGTGTCTTCGACCGTCCCCGTGAAGCGACCTCCATCGCGCGCGTCGACAACCTGTTCGGCGCGCGTAGCCAGGTTGGCGAGCATTGCGGCCTTGTCACGAATATCGGTCACGCGGACGCTGGTGGGTGGCCGTTCGACGGACGGCACCTCGGATGATCCGCTTTCCACCGGGCGACCCTCGGCGCGCCATTTGGTCAGCCCGCCGTCGAGGACGGCTATGTTTGCGAGCCCGGCAAGGTCGAGCAACACCCAAGCGCGGCACGCGCTGCGCAGGTCGGAGGTGTCATAGAGCACGATGCGGGTCTGCGGGCCGACCCCGCGTTCCCCCAGCCAGCGCGCGACGCGCGTTCCGTCGGGCACCTTGCCCGGCAGCGCGGAAGCGGGATCGTGCAGCCCCGCCAGGTCCAGAAATCGCGCAACCGGGAGATGCTCGGCCATAAATTCGGCGTGGGCGTCGCGATTTGCGGAGGGCAGGTGCAGCGAGGCATCGAGCACCGCGAGATCGGGCGCATCGATTTCACCGGCAAGCCAGTCGGTCGAAACGAGCATGTCCATCGCCCGCCCGGATAGACGGGCCAGCCGCCTCTTGTCGAGCGATCAGGCGACCGCGCGCGTGGTCAGCTGCGCGTAGCTGCGCGGCGGTTCGTCGAGGCGGAAGGGGTTGGGCCGCGCATCCTTCTGAATCGGCTTGGAACCGATAACGTAGGTATGCGCGCGCGGCTCGATATCCGCCGCGCGCACGGTCAGGCGCAGCAGCGGCACGAAGACCGGGACATTGCCCTGCCGCAGCGGGCGGACGTCGCGAAGCGGCAGGCGCAGCTCGCCCTGTACGGTCGTCCTCTGACCCGGATCGAGCTTCGCAAGCGTGTGCAATTCGGGCAGCGTCTGGCCGATATCGGCGAGTTGCTGTGCGGCTGGCACGCGGCCATGCGCGGTGGTGATGTCGCCACCGATCCTGATGTCGCTGATCGGGGTGGGGCCGCGGTTGACCATGGTCAGGCGGTAGGAGATCGTCGCGTTCATCACGCTGCGGCTCAGCGTGACGACGTGGGCCTCCACCTCGATCGATCCGGCGACCGGCGCTGCCGGCGGGCTTTCCCGGTCCATCGCGCGCACCGGGCGGCTGGAAAGGCTTGTCTCGCTCGTTTCGTTCGCTTCTTTCGCCTCAGCGCGGTCCGAACGCCTGCGCCGGACCTTCAGTATTGCCGCCAGGCTCGCCAGCAGCGCGATCAGCACCAGGGCTCCGGCGGCGATCCATACCCAGTCGACCGGCTGCGAAGATGTAGAGCGACGGCTTGCTTCGCTTGCGAGCGGGTCGGCCGCTTGCGTTTCCGGCTCGGTCGAGGGCTGGGCGAAATCCTCGGTCGGGGTGACGGCGTCGGGGGTAGCCGGCTCCTGTGCCGTATCCTGTTCGACCTCGGCGGTATCGCTGGCGGTGCTGCTCTGCGTCGGCGTTTCGGTCAGCAGGTCGCGCGTGGACACCTGGCGGTTGGTGGCAGGCAGCGCCGCGTCCGCAGCAGGGGTGCGCGTAGGCTGCGGGGTGGCGCGCTCCGTCGGCGTTGCGGATGCGCGCGGGCTCGGCTGCGCGGTAGGCGTCCGGCTCGGCGTCGGCGTCGGTTCGACGATCACGCGCGGTGCGGTGCGCGTCGTGCCTTCAAGATCGGTCGGCCCCTGAGCCTGCGGGGTCGAGGTCGCATCGGGTTCCGGCGGAAGCTGGAAAGTGGTGGCCGATTGCGCATGCGCAGCGACGGCGCCAAACAGCAGCAGACAGGGGAAGAGGAGCGATCGCATCGGTTCGACTGGTTTGCTTGTGAATGGGGGCCTGATCTTGTGTGGCGATCGGGCAGAAATCGAATGAATAGTGCGTGAATCATTGCAGCGCAAAGGCTTGCTTGTGCAAGGCGCGCGATGAAGGCACAGACGCGGCATGAGCGACACACCTGACACGACATCGGGCCCCGGTCCGCGGTTCCTCGGCCAGTCGAGCCCGCTTCCGGCAAGCCCGGAGGAAGCCGAACTCGATTACGTACCCAATCCGCGCAGCGGCTCGCTGTATCTCGTGCGCTTTTCCGCGCCCGAGTTCACCTCGCTGTGCCCCGTCACCGGGCAGCCCGATTTCGCCCATCTGGTGATCGATTACGCGCCGGGCGAGACGATCGTCGAATCGAAGAGCCTCAAGCTGTTCCTCGGGTCATTCCGCAATCACTGCGGATTTCACGAGGATGTGACCGTGGGCATCGGCCAGCGCCTGTTCGACGAGATGAAGCCCCGCTGGCTGCGGATCGGCGGCTACTGGTATCCGCGCGGCGGCATCCCGATCGACGTCTTCTGGCAGAGCGGCGCGCCGCCCGAAGGGCTCTGGGTGCCCGAACAGGGCGTCCAGAACTATCGCGGGCGGGGATAATCGGCACCCGAACGCGATACGTAAAAACCGCGGCATCGAGCACCAACCGCTTTCGCCACTCCCTATAATGCATGCGAAGACACACGTGCGAAGGCGTGATGTGGCGGCCCGCTTGCCTTGCGGTGTCTCGCCCTGCTGAGCGTCTGCACTTTCCCGGCTGCGCAAACAAAGTGAGACGATGGAAACCCAAGCTAGGTCCTTCGCCGGGGGGCTCGCTGCCTCGCGCATCGTGACTACCGTGAACAGCGGTCCTGCGCCACTTTCCACCGGCCGCACCCGCCGCCCGCTCGCCATCCTCTTGGGCACCGCGCTCTCGCTTGCGCTGGGGGCGTGCGGTGGCGGATCGAGCCGCCCGCCCGCGGCAGCGAGCATCCCGGCGCCGGTTGCAACGCCGCCTTCAACGGCTGCACCCGCACCTGCGCCGCCGCCATCGCCGCCCCCTCCGCTCGATCCACAGAGTGGCGGCCAACCGCCCGCTGCCCAGCAGACGGGGGCGGCCCCGCGTTCTCCCGAAGACGACGACGAGTACCGGGCGAACGGGGTCGCAGCCGACTATGTCGATGCGCTCTACGCGCTCGACAATGGCTGGGACGGGTCGGGCGTGCTTGTCGGCGTGTTGGACGAAGGCGTCGAGGAAACGCGCGAGCTGAAGGGGCAGATATCGGACCTCAGCCGGGATTTCGGCGGCGTTCGGGAAGGCGGCGTGCTGGTGCCCCACGCAACGCTGGGCGGCGAGAACTCCGAACACGGCACGAAGGTGGCGACCATCATCGCCGGCCTCAACGACGGTGTGGGCACGCAGGGGTTTGCTCCGGGTGCCAGCATCGTCGTGCTGCGCACCGACGTTCAGGACCGCGATGCGGGTACCGACAGCGTCGGTGGCAGCAGCCACGAAGCGCTTCGGTACGCGGGCGAGAACGGCGTGCTGATCGTCAATCGATCGATCAGCAAGGCAATTCCCACGATTTCGAACCGGCTGATGCAGGAAGCGGTAGCCGACTATCGGCGGATGGGCGGCTTGGTCATCAATGCAGCGGGCAATAGCGAAGGCGACAATCCCGACGATGCGATCGACCTGACGCCGGAAAATGCCGAGGGCTGGCTGTTCGTGGTCGCGCTCGATCCAAACAGGCCGGGGTACGAGCTGGCCGGCTATTCCAATAGGTGCGGCAGCGCGATGAACCGGTGCGTTGCAGGCGTTGGCACAAGCGTCACCACCGACAATGCGGGCAATGTTGTGCGCTTTTCTGGGACGAGCGCGGCGGCCCCGCAGGTCACCTCGCTGGCGGCGCTGATTCTGCACAAGTGGCCGCAGCTGACCGGCGTGGATGCCGGCAACATCATCCTTTCCACCGCCCGCGATATCGGCGCACCCGGGACCGATCCCGTCTTCGGCCACGGGCTCATCGATATGCGCAGCGCGCTCTCGCCGGTCGATCCGACGCTCTCCAACGGATCGTTCGCTACGCCGATCGCCACCAGCGGGATGATCGTGCCCCAAGCGTTCGGCGCGGGTGCGGGCGAGCAGGTGGCCAACGTGCTGTCCGAGGTCACTCTGCTCGACGCGTTCGGGCGCGACTACCAGGCCGATCTTTCCGGGCTCGTAAGGTTATCGGTTCCCTCGGATCGCGACAGTGTCGCAGAGCGGCTGGACCGCGCTGCCAGTGGCAGGACGGCGGCTTTCGGGCTGTCATCGGCACAGGTTCGCTTCGGCTATCTCAGCGATCGCTCGACGGGCTTTGCCTCTCGCACACGAAGCAGGATCACCGACGCTGCGGTGGCGATGCGCCTTGGCGAGCGAGGCGGGATCGTGACGGCAGGTTACGAAGGGCCGTGGCGGGATGATGCTGCGTTTCTCGGCCTGGCTCCGCGTGTCGACGCGCTGAATGCCTATATGCCCGCAGGTGGGCTGCGGCTCGCCTACGACCGGCCATTCGGCGACCTTCGCATGGGCATCTCGACACACTCGGGCGGCACGTCGGACGGCGACGTTGTGGCGATGACGGGCTGGCTGGCGCGCGATCTTACCGTGCTCAGGCTTGGTTTGCTGGAAGAGCGGGGGACCATATTCGGTACGGCAACCGGCACCGGCAGTCTGCGACTGGGCGATGGCGCACGAACGCTATTCGTCGAACTTTCCAGCAAGGCCTCGATCGGCCGATGGGATCTCGCAGGCTACGGCAGTCTCGGGACGACGCGCATCCGACTTGGACCCGACGCGGTGCTGACCGACGCGAGCGCTTTTTCGTCCGCCCGGTTCGGGGTCGAAGTGTCGCGCGAGGCGTTTGGCGGGCGAATCCGCGTTGGGGTGGCGCAACCGCTCGTCGTTATTTCTGGCGCAGGTTCGATCACCGTGGGAACCGCCTATAATAGAATAGACAGATCGCTCCAGTTCACGAGCAGGGACATCGACTTCACCGGTCGCATTGATCCTCGCATCGCCGTCGGCTTCGAAAGTACCGGTCCCCGCTCCAGCGCAAGCGTGGCCGTCACCAGCCAAGCGGATGCGGCGGACGCGTCCCTTCTCGGCAGCTGGCGCCTCTGGTTTCGGTAGCAGGTTCTCAGGTGCATTCATGATCCACTTCGACCCATCGAATGCAGAAGCCGTCTACGAAAAGCTCTCGTCGATCCTTGTGCATAACCTCACCGGGTCGGGTGCGTCGGCGCTCTCCGCGGAGCCTGTCGAACGCTCTCAGGAGTTGACCGAAACAGCCTTCGCCGATGTGCCGATGGACGAGATCGCCCGCGGATCGCCCGAGGATGCCGAAAAGATCGCAGCTCAGGTCGTCGCGGCAAGTGGCGATGCCATCATCGCGTCTGACCAGAATGGCGCGATCATATTCTGGAACCGCGCCGCTGCGCGGATGTTCGGCTATCCGGCATCCGAAGCTCTCGGCAAGCCAGTCTCGATACTGATACCCCAATCCCTGGTCGCCGGGCACCAGCATGCGTATGCCAATGCCATCAACGGCGGCGCGACCAAACTGGTCGGCGCGCCTGTGGAATTGACGGCCCAGCGGGCGGACGGTTCGCAATTTCCCATCGAACTCTCCCTCACACCGTGGGGCCGCTGCGCCGTCAGGCGCGGCTACGCGGCCATCGTGCGGGATATCAGCGACCGCAAGCAACTGACGAAGGAGCGCGAGGACGCACGCGCCTTCCTGACCACGGTGGTATCGCAGATGCCCGCCATGTTTTTCGTCAAGGATGCGCACACGCGCGAGTATCTGCTGATCAACGAATTCGCCGAACGCACCATCGGGCGACCGGCAAGCGAGGTGATCGGCAAGACGGACGAGGAGTTGTTTCCGGCTTTCGGGAAAGCATACATGGATCGCGATACGCGCGTGCTCGATGCCGACGGCCCTTTGACCTTCGAAAGCGAATTCGTGCGCGAAGATGGCGGGCGATCGATCCTCAGGACTACCAGGGCGGTCATTTCCGGGGCCAACCCATCGGATCGCTATATCCTCGGCGTATCGGAAGATGTGACGCGCACCCGCCGGGCGGAGGCAGAGGTGATCCGCTTGGCCCGCCACGATGCGCTGACCGGACTGGGCAACGCTGCCAGCCTGACCAGCCGCATCCACGAACTGATCGATTCGAAGACCGCATTTGCAATGCTCAGCATCGATCTGGATCGCTTCAAGTCTATCAACGACCAGTTCGGTCACGAGGTCGGGGACGCGGTGCTGACCCGGTTTGCCCAGCGCCTGCGTGCTGCGACCGGCGATCGCGACTTCCTTGCCAGAACCGGTGGTAATGAATTCGCCGTCATTCTGACCGGGGAACATCTGCAGAAACGTGCGGTCGAAGTCTCTACGGACATCGTGCGCGGAACGGCTGAACCTTTCGAAGTCCACAGCGGGACCGCGCATTGCGGTGCTTCGGTAGGCATCGTGCTGTGCCCGGAAGATGGCGACTGTCCCGCGAAATTGCGCGAGCGGGTCGACCTCGCGCTGTATCGCGCGAAGCGGGGCGGAGGCGGCAATTCGTGCTTCTTCAACCGCGAGATGGACCTTGCGGAACATGACCGGCGCAAGCTTGAGGGCGACTTGCGGCTGGCGATCGCCAGGGGCGAGATCGATCTGGCCTACCAGCCGGTCGTGTGCGCGCGCACGGGCCGGATCAAGAGCTGCGAGGCGCTGGCGCGATGGACCCACCCGTCGCGCGGACCCATCGGCCCCGACATCTTCATCTCGCTGGCCGAGGAGTGCGGCCTGATCGGGAAGCTGGGGGAAGACCTGCTGCGCAAGGCATGCCGCGATGCGCTTTCCTGGCCTGCCGACGTGAGCGTTGCCGTCAATCTGTCGGCGAACCAGTTCAGAAATCACACCTTGCCGCAAATGGTTGGCAAGGTGCTGGCCGAGACCGGGCTCAACCCCCGGCGGCTGCAACTGGAAGTCACGGAATCGCTGGTTATCACCGACGTGGAGGGGACGCTTCGGCAACTGCGCGACCTGCGCGCCCAGGGCATCCAGATCCTGATGGACGATTTCGGCACGGGGTATTGCTCGCTCAGCTATTTCCAGCAGTTCTGCTTCGACAAGGTGAAACTGGACAAGAGCTTCGTCCGCGACGTCGCTGTGCGCGAATCGCGGGCGATCATCGAAGCGGTGATCGGGCTGGGGCAGAAGCTGGACATGGGCATCGTCGCCGAGGGCGTCGAGACGGAGCAGCAGATGCGGCTTTTGGTCGAGACGGGCTGCACCCACCTGCAAGGCTACCTGTTCGGACGCCCGATGCCAAAAGGCCCGATCGTCGACCTTCTCTACAGCTCATCGTGCCAGCCAGGCGTCATCGCGGATCCTGACATTGGTCTCGATTACCACGCGACTGCGTATCGGGAGCGTCTCCGGAACGACCATGGGGAGTACGATCGCCAAGCCTGTGCGGGCTGACTGCGGCGGGGAACCTTGCGCGTCTGGTGAATGCACGGCTGGCCCGGAAGCGAGGTTGGTTGCGCAAAAAAGAGGGCCGCGGCACCCGGGTGCTGCGGCCCTCCCTTCAGGCGGGCGTCGGGGGATGGGACGCCAGGGGGTCAGCCTGGGATCAGAAGCTGAAGCCAGCACCCGCACTGAAGCCGCCGTTTCCGCGGGTATCGACCGTCGCGCCGGCCTTCAGCACGCCCCGGCCTTCGCTGAAGGTCGTCGACATGCCCACCGCGAAGGCGGTTTCGCCGCGATAGTGCGCGATACCGCCGCCGACCATCGATCGGCCTTCGCTGATCGTCTGCGGAATTCCCGAGACAGCCATCGCGCTGGCAGTGCCTGCCGCAGCATCCTGCCGCAGTTCGCGAAGGTCGAAGTCGAGCTGGGCGATGCCTGCCTGCAGATCGTTGAAGCGCAGGTCGGTATAGGCGCGAGAGTCCGCCATCGCCGAGGCAAGGCCGCTGTGCAGCTGGCCCAGATTGACCGCATCGGTGCTGCTCGTCCCGGCAGCGAGATTGTGCAGAGCGACAGGGGCGCCCGCGTCCGCGCCGACCAGCGCAACATCGTTGGTCACCGTGCCGCCATTGCTGACGTTCGGATTGTCCGGGTCCGAATATTGCACCGCGACCGTGGTGCTGCCCGCCAGGTTGTTGTTGATGGCCGCAATATTGGCCGTGTTCTGGTCGATATCGGTGCGGTTGCGGGCTACCTCGGCGTTGGTCGCCGCGAGTTGGCTGCCATTGACCGCATCGGTCGACCCGGCAGCGACCGTGCCCGCCGCCACGTTGGTCAGCGTGACAGGCGCACCGCCGGTTCCCATCAGCGCAGCCGTGCTGGTCGGCACGGTGCTGGCAACACTCGGATCGGTATCCGAAACATAGCCGATCGGGACATTGGCGAGCTGGCTCTGCACGAGGGTGATCTGGGCCGAGTTGTCGGTAACCCGCGCGTCGATATTGGTGACGCTGGTGCTCAGGCTATCGATGTTGCCCTCGTTCACCGTGACCCGCGTATCGAGGCTGGCGATATCGCCTTCGTTGACGGTCACTCGCGTATCGAGCGAAGCAATGTCGCCTTCGTTCACGGTGACCCGGCCATCGAGATTGGCGATATCGCCCTCGTTGATCGCGACGCGTGAACCGAGGTTGGCGATGTCGCCTTCATTGATCGTCACGCGCCCGTCGAGATCGCCGATCGCATCGGCGTTGGCGGTGACCGCCTGGTTGGTGGCAAACAGCTGCGCGCCGTTAACGGCATCGTCGGACGTGGCGCTCACGTCCCCGGCGGCCACGTTCGACACTGTCGTGCCGCCTGCGCCATCGAGCGTGAGCGAGGTCCGCGATGCATCGTCGTAGAGCACCGCCAGCGCATTGCCCGAACTGCTATCGCCCAGCGAGGCGATGGCATCGGTATTGGCCTGTATCGCAGCCGTGTTGGTGTCGACCTGCTGGTTGGTCGCGAACAGCTGGCTGCCGTTGACCGCTTCGGTCGAGTCTGCGGCAAGATTTCCGGCTGCCACGTTGCCCAGCGTGACGGCGGCGCCGGTATCTGCGCCGATCAGGGCGGCGCTGTTGGTGGGCACCGTACTGGCGACGGTCGGGTCGGTATCGCTGACGTAACCGATGGGCACATTGCCCAGCGACGACTGGAGCGCCGCAATGTCGGTCGTGTTCTGGGTCACCCGGGTATCGATGGTGGTGACGGTGTCGTCGAGGTTGGAGATATCCAGCGCATTGATCCTGATCCGATCGTCCAGATCGCCGATATCGCCGGTATTGATCGCCACCTGCTGGTTGGTCGCGAACAGCTGGGAGCCGTTGACAGCTTCTGTCGAGCCGGCGCTGACCGTTCCGTCTGCGAGGTTGGAGACGGTCGTGCCACCTGTGCCGGCGAGCGTGACGCTGGTCTGCGCCGCGCCGTCATATTGCACGCCATTGCCCAGATCGACCTGAAGGGCGTCGATCGCGCCCTGAACCTGGCCGACGGTCGCAGCATCGGTTGCCTCGGTGCCCGGCGCGACATTGGTGATCTGCCGCAGGCTGCCGGGCGCGCCGACCGAGACGGTTCCGACCGAGCTGTACGAGCCCGTTAGGAAAGGTGCGGTGTATCCGGTCGAGGCACCGCGATCGGCGATCGACTCGTTGCCCAGCGCGACACTGTTGGCGGCGGTAGCGCTGGAATTGGTCCCGATGGCGATGGCGCCGTTCGCGCCGACGGCGGTGCTGGCATTGTTGCCGAACGCGATCGCGTCGAGTTCACCGGCGGTGGCAACCTGGCCATTGCCCAGGCCGGTGATCTGGTTGCCGCCGATGGCAAGCCCGGACGGGTCGTTCAGGGTGTAGCCGTCGGCGGTGATGTTGCAGGCGGAATCGGGGGCGAGCACCGTGCCGCTGGTATCGGCTACTCGCAATGCGATGGGATCGCCGTCGGCATAGGCTTGCAGCGTATCGGACGCGCCGATGTTCACATCGTCCAGCGTGAGCAGCGGATCGCCGAGGATCGAAACGCTCAGCAGCGCGTCGTAGAGGCCTTCCACCGCGTCTGCGGTGGGTACGGCAACGTCGCCCACGATGTCGGTGACCGCCGATGGTTCGAGGCTGATGCCCGTGCACACATCGACAACCGGCTGCAGAGCCTGCGCGCGGACCGGCGCGGTGAGCTGGGGCGCAGCCCCTACGGCCACCAGTGCGGCAGTAGCGAACAGCGTGCTATGTATTCTAGTACTTTTACTTAGGGTCATGAAGCTCTCCCTGTTCATGATCGCAAACGGATGTTCTTTGCGAGGACGAGAGGAGGCTACGAGGGCTGTGTTAAGGCACTAAAAAGTTTGAGAAAACTGGAATTACGCAAATTACATTACTATATTCGTAGCTATTAGGAGGCGTAGATTAACCTACGTGCTGCGCGAAAAATGGGCACTCCGAACGCCAAATTCCGAAGGCTTCTCCCGCTCGGCAACCACTCCGCCGACGAAGCCTTTGACGCAAAACGCGTAAATTCCGAAATCTCCAGAGGGCGGTCAGGAATTCCTTAGGATTTCAAATTACATTGTATTTTGAGGATCTTGGGATAAGATGGCAGCTGAAATGGGGGAGATTGAAGTGGCATCCGAAAGGGTCAGACCGCACAAGAGTGACCGCAATACCCGCCATTCCGCGGAGCCGCTGCGGCTCGTCGTCGAAATCGATACGCCGAGAAGCACCGGTGTTCCGGCGGCGAATTTCGTCCGATCATTTTCGAAATGGCGGGATGAGGCTTTAGTAAAACCCGTTTTCGTCGCCAATCACGGCCGTATTACCCACGCATTGATCGGTATCGACCAGTTCGACAGATTTAGCGAAGGGCAGAACGCGCAAGCGGCCGACGTCAATCCGTTCGAACTCGCGGAATGGATCGACGAGGCGGTCATCGTGTGCGACCGCGATCTGGTGGTGGAGTCGATGAACAGGGTCGCGTCGGCGGCTTGCCGTATGTCGAGTTCGCATTGCGTGGGCCGAAATCTCTACGACTGCCTGCCCCAGCTGCGCGGTACGCTGTTCGATGTCCATCTGATGCGAACCGTGGAGGCGAACGAGTCCACATCGGCCGACATTCCGTCGCCCTTGCGCGAAGGCGGCTGGCTGCGTCTGCAGTCTTTCCCCCTGCACGAGCGCAATGTCCTGTTGTTCAGGGACATTACCGAAGAGGTCGAGCGCCACCGGCTTGCCGACGTCAAGGCGGCCCTGATCGAGGCGATGGCGGTCCACAACGCGATCGGATACGTCCGCGTGACGGTGAGCGGGCAGATCGAGCGGGTGGACGAGCCGTTCTGCGATCTCCTCGGCGTTCGCGAAGACCGGTTGCGCGGCGCCAACCTGGTGGAACTCGTGAGCCGCGAAAAGCGCGTGGAATTCAAGTCCGCGCTGCAAGAGGCAATGAGCGGCGAGGGGCCACGCAGGCTCGTTTCGAGCTTCATTTCGAATGGTGGCGAAACCGACGAGGTCGTGGCGGCCATCGTCCAGTTGCGAGGTGCCTATGGTGCCGAGGGTGCGGTCATCCTGTTGACCCCGGCCGACGTCGCGATGCCCTGGGGCCCCAAGGGAAAATAGGCCCCGAGGGGCGAGCGCCCGCGCGCTACTTCTTGACGCGCCAATCGCGCGCGTAGGTCGATTCCTCGTGATACTTGCGTTCGCGCGCGGCCGTTTCCTCCGCCATTTCGGCCTCGGTCGCAGGGCGGCTCGCATGATCCTTCAGCAAGGCATCGCGGCGGATCGGGATTATTTGCGCGATTGGCGTTCCGGCTGGCAACAGATGCTGGCCGACCGGGCCGGTCCACAGGAAGGGCAGGTTGATCGTCGTTTCGAAGCGATCGCAATCGACTAGGCCGGAAAAGCAGGTGAAGGGCAGGTCGGGTCGGTTGAACGGCTGGGTCAGCAGCACCGAATAGCCCGCCGGGACCTTGATCCGCCACGGGTTGATGAATTTGAGCGGCATCGCCGCCTCGAACGGAGGCTGGGGTGCGCCGATCTGGGCGGGGTGGTGCTGTTCCAGCGGTGCGAAAGGAACATCCTGCGGCCAGCCCATCGCGATGTTGACGCGGTCTTCGGGCACCTGGAGCATCACATCGAAGGGTAGCGGGATGATGAAGCCGAGCGACAGCGCGTCGGTCACAGGCAGGCACGCTTTCACCGTCAGCCCCGGCAGGCCGTGCGCATCGGGCACGCCCATCTCGCGATCCAGCCGCTTGAACCATTCGGGAGCGAAGCGGATGGCGCGTTCGGGTGCAGGGATACGTCCTGCGAGCTCCGGCGCACAGATGAACTCGATCCGCGCGGCGGGCTGCGGCGTGCCCGGTGGCGTCTCGTCGAGATCGAAGCTAATTTTGGTGTCGGCCACGCTTCCCCCTCGCGCCTCGCCTGTCGTGGTGCCGGTTGCAGGAATCGAACCCGCGACCTTCGGTTTACAAAACCGCTGCTCTACCAGCTGAGCTAAACCGGCCTGCCAGACGCCATGCGCCTTGCGCGAAAACGGGCCGCGCGTCCAGTCCCGGATGTTGCCCGGCGCCGGCGCAAGAGAGTGGGCCGCGAACCCCGGTTTCCTTTTTCGAATTGGCGGTTTTGTGGTACGTCAGGCCAGGTAAGCAAGGAAAAGAAATTGGACCAGAATCTCCGCACGCAACTGCAATACGACGCCCAGAAGAAATCGGTCGCGGCCGCTTATATCCTGTGGCTGTTTCTCGGCACGTTCGGCGCGCATCGGTTCTACCTGGGCCGTGTGACGAGCGGGGCGATCCAGCTTGCGCTGTTGATGCTCGGCTGGATTCCGTTCTTCCTCGGCTGGTTCGTACTGGGCGTATGGTGGCTGGTCGATGCCTTCCTGATCCCCGGCCAGACCGAACAGCGCAATTTGCAAACGCTCGACCGGTTGAGCGGCGACGCCGCGCTGCCGGCGATCCCGGCCTAGGGCTCAGCGCGCGCCGAAGGTCCAGCCTTCGGTACGGGCGATCTGTTTCGTCATTCCGCGCGGGCTCCAGCGCTCCGCATCCTCGCCCACCTTGCGCAGCCATGCCGCAGCGAGCAGCGCATCGGAGGAATGATCGTCGACCGCGCCTGCCCGGCCGGTGCTCGGCGATCCGATTGCGGTGAGCGCATCGTCCAGTTCCTCGTAAGACCTGATCTTGCTGCGCCCGCTCGACCTTTGGGCTTCGAGCGCGGCGAGCGAGGTGTAGATTTCGACCAGTACCGATCCTTTGCGGGGTAGCGGATCGATCGGCCACACGGGCAGCGCACCGTCGAGCCGGTGCAGCACCCGCATTCCGGTGAGGCTCGACTTGCCGACCTGCGCCGCGCCGACGAGGTTGAAATTGCTGTACGGCTTGCACCCCGTCGCCGCCTGCGCATGCTCGGTAACGCGAAAGCGCCCGCGACCATGCTTGGCACCGTCATCGCGAAACCGGTCTCCCTCGCGCGAGCCGTGGCGGCGGAAATAGCGGCTGAGCTGAGGGTGATCGACGAAGCTGGTGGCCTCCAGATGCGGATCGTTGGCGCAGACGGCGTCGACCAGCGCCCACAGGGCTCTGGCGTCGGGTGGCGAGGCTTCCCAGCCGGGGAAAAACGCGGCGCAATCTTCGAAGGGGAGCGATATTCCCAGATCCATGCCGACCAGCGTATCGGGCGGCAGATCGTCGCGCAGGAAGGTGAGGACGTCCTCGCGGCTCCAGGCTTTGCCACGCTGGAGGAGGCGAGGGGGGCCGCCGTCCAGATCGGCCAGCGCGAGCGCGATCCCCTTGTGCCGCTCACCCCGCGCGCCCGACCAGTCAATCGCGACGAAATTGGAGAACCGGCTCAAGAACGACCTTTACGCCGCGCGTTCCAGAATTCCATCCGCTCGGCCACGCGTTTCTCGTACCCGCGCCCGGTGGGTTCGTAGAAGCTCTGCGGCTCCATCTCGTCGGGCCAGTAATTGTCGCCCGAGAAGGCATCCTCGCTCGCATGGTCGTAGGAATATCCCTCGCCATAGCCGATGGTCTTCATCAGCTTTGTGGGCGCGTTGAGGATGTTCTTCGGGGGAGTCAGACTGCCCGTTTCCTTCGCGCTGCGCCACGCGGCCTTCTGCGCAGCATAGGCGGCGTTCGATTTGGGCGCGGTCGCGAGGTAGAGGCACGCCTGCACCAGCGCCAGCTCGCCTTCGGGGCTCCCAAGAAACTCGTAGGCATCGCGCGCGGCGATGCACTGCGTCAGCGCGGCAGGGTCGGCGAGGCCGATATCCTCCACCGCCATGCGCACCAGCCGCCGCGCGAGGTAGCGCGGTTCCTCGCCCGCCGTCAGCATCCGCGCGAGGTAATAGAGCGCTGCGTCGGGATCGCTCCCGCGCACCGCCTTGTGCAGCGCGGAGATGAGGTTGTAGTGCCCGTCGCGATCCTTGTCGTACACCGCCACGCGGCGCTGCAGGAAGCTGCCGAGCGCTGCCGGGTCGAGCGGTTCGCTCAGCCCCGCATTGTAGAGCGTTTCCGCCTGGTTGAGCAGGAATCGCCCGTCGCCGTCGGCACTGGCGATTAGAGCAGCGCGCGCGTCTTCGGTGAGGGGGAGGGGGCGTTCCAGCTCCTCGGCGCGAGTCAGCAACTCGCCCAGCGCCTCGTGGCCCAGCCGCTCGAGGATCAGCACCTGCGCGCGGCTGAGCAGCGCGGCGTTCAGGGCGAAGCTCGGGTTCTCGGTGGTCGCGCCGACCAGCGTGACGGTGCCGCGCTCGACGAAGGGCAGGAAGCCATCCTGCTGCGCGCGATTGAAGCGGTGGATCTCGTCCACGAACAGCAGCGTCTTCTGCCCCGCCTTGGCCGCGGTCTCCGCCTCGGCGAACGCCTTCTTGAGGTCGGCGACGCCGCTGAACACCGCGCTGACGGCGGCAAAGCGCATGCCTACCGCGTCGGCCAGCAGCCGCGCGATGGTGGTCTTGCCGGTGCCCGGTGGCCCCCACAGGATCATGCTGGAGAGCTTGCCCGCCGCGACCATCCGCCCGATCGAGCCTTCCGGCCCGGTCAGGTGCTCCTGCCCAACCACCTCGCCAAGATTGCGCGGGCGCAGCCGGTCGGCCAGCGGCGCGTCTTCGCGCGGCGCTTCGGGCTGCGATGGGGCAGGCGGGGGCGCCTCGTTTTCGAATAGATCTGCCATTGGTCGGCTGACATAGGCGCCTGATCGGGAAATTGCAGTGGGCTCTTGTAGCGACCTATCTAAGATATATCTTAGCTATATCGTTAGAGGAGCAAGACGCATGGATAATCACCCGGAGCATGATGGCCAGGGCCGCGAGGGCGACGAGCCTGTCGAGGGCCGCATTACCGAGCACACCGAAGATGGGGATTTCGACGAGCAACCCGAAGCCGAGTTCGACGAAGACGATAGCCCGCGCGACCACCGGCGTTCCGACAGCTTCGGGACCGAAGCGATCTTCGGCCCCGGCGGCGTGTTCGGTCCGGAGGGTCCCTTCGGTCGCAATGGCCCGTTCGGTCCCGATGGTCCTTTCGGAAACAACGGCCCCTTCGCCGGCGCGGGCATTGGCATGGGCAAGGGCCGCGGACGCTGGAAGATGGGCGGTGTGTACGATGCAGGCCAGCACCATCGCCACGGGCACCAGCACCACCGGCGGCGCAAGCGGATGTTCGGCCCCGGCGAACTGCGCCTCGTCCTGCTGTCGCTGATCGCGGAGGCCCCGCGTCACGGCTACGAGCTGATCAGGGAGATCGAGGATCTGACCGGCGGCGAATACGCGCCCAGTCCCGGCGTGATCTATCCCACGCTATCGCTGCTCGAAGACGAAGGCATGATCGCGCCGGTCGAGAGCGACGAAAGCCGCAAGGCCTTTCGCGTGACCGATGCAGGCAAGGCCGAGCTGGAAGGGAGCAGCGCCGAGGTCGCCAGCCTGATGCGGCGGCTCGGCAAACAGGCGGAGCGGAGCAAGCCGCGCGGCTCACCAGACCTGCTCCGCGCGCTCGGCAATCTCGCCACGGTCATCACCAACCGTGCGGCAAACGGGCAATTTAGCGGCGAGGACAAGGATAAGGTGGTGGATCTGATCGACGAGCTCGCCCGCAAGATCGAGCGACTCTGAACTTACCCGGATCCCAGGGACTTGCCGCCCCGGCTCCGAGTGTTAGGCTCGGGGCCGGGGTCGCTCGTTTTTGGGGAGAGCGAAGATGGATGACAGTCTGGAGCGCCGCACGCCGTGGCACCTGTGGGTGGTGGGGCTGATCTCGCTGGCGTGGAATGCCTTCGGCGCGAACGATTACCTGCAAACGCAGCTGGGCAATCTCGCCTATTTCGAAAGCATGATGGAGGGGATGGACGCGACGCCCGAACAGGCGCTGGCCTATTTCCAGAGCTACCCCGCATGGCTGCATGGGGCGTGGGCGATCGGCGTCTGGGGTTCGGTGCTGGGATCGCTGCTGCTTCTTCTGCGAAGCCGGTTTGCGGTGCACGCTTTCGCGCTCTCGCTGTTGGGCCTGGCGACCACCACTGTTTACCAGCTGATCGTCGGTCAGCCCGAGTGGCTGCATACGACGGTCACCACGGTCATCAATATCGTCATCTGGTCGATCGCCACGTTCCTGCTGATCTACGCGGCCAGCATGCGCTCGAAGGGCGTGTTACGCTGATTTCACTGCCTGCGGCTTGGCATTGGCGAGCCGCAGGTAGGTATCGACCATCGAGGCGTTGATCGCCTCCCACGTGTAGGGCCGGCTGCGTTCGAGGCCCGCCGCGCCGTGGCGTGCGCGCAGCTGCGCGTCGGTGCAATAGGGCGCGAGCGCGTCGGCAAAGCCAGAGACGTCGCCCGGCGTTACCAGCACGCCCGTCTCGCCATCGGCGACGAGGCTGGAACTGCCGGTGGCGTTCGCCGCGACCACGGGGATCGCGCAGGCCATATGCTCCAGCGTGACATTGCCGAAGGTCTCGGTGATCGAGGGATTGAAGAACACATCGCTGCTGGCGACCGCGCGGCCCAGATCCTGCCCTGCCTGCAAGCCCACGAAGATGCCGCCTGGCAGAGCCTTCTCGAACCAGCCGCGCGCGGGGCCGTCGCCGATCACCATCACGCGATGCGGTACCTGCCGCTTGCGCAGTTCGATGATCGTGTCGGCAAAGATATCGAGGCCTTTTTCCATCACCAGCCGACCGAGAAAGGAGATCACCACCTCGTCGTCGGCAACGCCCTGTTCGCGCCGCCATGCCATGTCGCGCGCGCCGGGGTGGAAAATGCTGCGGTCGATCCCGCGCGTCCAGATGCCGATGTCATCGTGCATCCGCTGCGCCTTCAGCACGTCGACCATCCCTTCGGACGGGGCGACCAGCGCGCTCGCCTTGCGGTACATCGCGCGCAGCCACGCCTCCACAGCGGGCTCGAGGAAGCCGAGCTTGTAATAACGCGGATAGGTCTCGAACCGGGTGTGCACCGATGCCAGCACAGGGACGCCGTTCTTGCGCGCCCAGTCGACCGCCTGCCTGCTGGCGCGGTCGGGGCTGGCGACGTGGACCAGGTTCGGGCGGAATTCCTCGAACTTGGCCTTCGCTTCGCCGAACAGGCCCAGCGGGATGCGATATTCAGAGCGTCCGGGAATCGCCACCGAGGGCAGCGAGATGACTTCGCCCACCGCGTCGACCTGCGGGTTCTTCACCGTCGGCGCAAAGATCCGCACCGCGCCGCCAGAATCGAGCACGTGGCCGACCAGCCGGTTGAGCGCCTGCGTCGGCCCATCGCGGACCATGTCGTAATTGCCGCTGACGAGTGCGACGCGCAGATCGGTAACATCCATGCAGACCGCCCTTAAGGGCAGCGGCGCCGATTGGCGAGAGTGCAGCCCGACCAAACGGCTGCCCGGCCTGTCGATATAACCACGTTTCGCATTGACTCCTGATCGCGCAACTTTATTGCCGCCGACGGGCCACGCGGTCCCAACGCCGCGCGAGCTCTCTGCAAGGAGAGAATACATGACTGACAAACCCGCGCTCAAGCCTGAGCGCCCTTTCTTTTCGTCCGGTCCGACCGCCAAGTTTCCCGGCTGGTCGCTCGACAAACTCCAAACCGAATCGCTGGGCCGTTCGCACCGTTCTTCGGTCGGCAAGGCGCGCCTGAAATACGCGATCGACCTCAGCCGCGAACTGCTGGGCGTGCCCGACGACTATCTTGTCGGCATCATGCCGGGCTCGGACACGGGCGCGCTCGAATGCGCGATGTGGACGATGCTGGGCGCAGGCCCCGCGACGGTCGCCGCGTGGGAGAGCTTCGGCAATGTCTGGATTCAGGACGCGGTCAAGCAGCTGAAGCTGCCCAACCTGCAAGTCCTCGACGCGCCCTATGGCGAAATCCCCGACCTGAGCTCGATCCCGCAGGAAAACGATGTCGTTTTCACCTGGAACGGGACGACGAGCGGCGCGCGCATTCCCAACACCGATTGGCTCGCAGCTGATCGCAAGGGCATCACGATCAACGACGCGACCAGCGCTGTCTTCGCGCAGGAGATGGACTGGGCGAAGCTCGACGCCACGACCTATAGCTGGCAGAAGGTGATGGGCTCCGAAGCGCAGCACGGGATGCTGATCCTCAGCCCCAAGGCGGTCGAGCGGATCGAAAGCTACGATCCCGAATGGCCGCTGCCCAAGCTGTTCCGCCTGAAGAAGGGCGGCAAGATCAACACCGGCATCTTCGAAGGCGCGACGATCAACACGCCCTCGATGCTGGCGACCGAGGACTACATCGCCGCGCTCGAATGGGCGAAGTCGATCGGTGGGCTTCCCGCGCTGATCGAACGCGCCAACGCCAACGCCAAGGTGCTGACCGACTGGATCGAGGCGACGCCTTACGTGCGCAACATGGTCGACGATCCGGCCAAGCGGACCAATACCGGCGTGTGCTTCGTCTTCCAGGGCGAATGGTTCGACAGTCTCTCGGAAGACGAGCAGGCCGCGGTGCCCGGCAAGATCTACAAGATGCTGGAGGCCGAAGGCGTCGGCTACGACTTCAACGGCTATCGCGATGCGCCGCCGTCCCTGCGCATCTGGTGCGGCGGCACGGTCGAGAGCGAAGACATCGCGCGGCTGATCCCGTGGATCGAGTGGGCCTTCGCCGAGCTGCAGAAGGCCTGATCGTCCTCATCAGTTTCATTCCCGCTCGTCCTGAGCCTGTCGAAGGGCGAGCGAGGCGCAGTTTTCTCGTTCGCGCTTCGACAAGCTCAGCACGAACGGCGTTGCGTGGAGTAGTCCCATGACCAAACCCAAAGTCCTGATTTCCGACAAGATGAGCCCCGATGCCGCCAAGATTTTCGCGGAGCGCGGCTGCGAAGTGCACGAGAAGACCGGCCTTTCGCCCGACGAACTGAAAGCGATTATCGGCGAATATGAAGGTCTTGCGATCCGTTCCTCGACCAAAGTCACGCCCGAAATCCTCGAAGCCGCGACCAACCTGAAGGTCATTGGCCGCGCCGGGATCGGGGTCGACAATGTCGATATCCCTGCCGCCAGCGAGCGCGGCGTGGTGGTGATGAACACGCCCTTCGGCAACTCGATCACCACCGCCGAACACGCGATTGCCATGCTGCTCGCGCTCGCCCGCCAGATCCCGCAGGCGAACGCGCGCACGCAGGCAGGCGAATGGCCCAAGAGCGATTTCATGGGCATCGAGCTGACCGGCAAGAAGCTTGGCCTGATCGGCGCGGGCAATATCGGCAGCATCGTCGCATCGCGCGCGCAGGGCCTGCGGATGAAGGTGATCGCCTACGACCCCTTCCTGACCGAAGAACGAGCGGTCGACATCGGCGTCGAAAAGGTGGAGCTGGACGACCTGCTGCGCCGCGCCGACTGCATCACGCTGCACACCCCGCTGACCGACGAGACGCGCAACATCCTCTCGGCCGAAAACCTCGCCAAGACGAAGAAGGGCGTGCGGATCGTCAACTGCGCGCGCGGCGGGCTGATCGACGAGGCGGCTTTGGCCGAAGCGCTCGACAGCGGCCATGTCGCGGGCGCGGCGCTCGACGTGTTCCAGACCGAACCGGCGAAGGAGAGCCCGCTGTTCGGCAAGCCCGGCTTCATCTGCACGCCTCACCTTGGCGCATCGACCCGCGAGGCGCAGGAGAATGTCGCGCTGCAGGTGGCCGAGCAGCTGAGCGATTTCCTGCTCACCGGCGCGGTGACCAACGCGCTCAACATGCCGAGCCTCAGCGCGGAGGAGGCTCCGCGCCTCAAGCCCTATATGCAGCTCGCCGAAAGCCTCGGCTCGCTGGTCGGGCAGCTGGCGCACGGCAGCCTGCCCAAGATTTCCATCGAACTGGAAGGTGACGCGGCGGAGCTGAACCCCAAGCCGATCACCGCCGCAGTGCTGGCGGGCCTGATGCGCCGCTATTCGCAGAGCGTGAACATGGTCAACGCGCCTTTCCTGGCGAAGGACCGGGGCATGGAAGTGCGCGAAATCCGCTCGAGCAAGGAAGGCACCTACCAGACGCTGATCAAGGTGATGGTGGAAACCGACGCGGGTCGCCGCTCGGTCTCGGGCACGCTGTTCGGGCGCGAAGCTCCACGCCTCGTTGAAATCTTCGGCATCGGGATCGAGGCGGAGCTCGACGGCAACATGCTCTACGTCGTCAACGACGATGCGCCCGGTTTCATCGGGCGGATCGGCTCGCTGCTCGGCAACCGGGGGATCAACATCGGCACCTTCAACCTCGGTCGCCGCGAAGCGGGCGGGGAAGCGGTGCTGCTGCTGAGCCTCGACCAGCCTGTCGACGACGCGCTGATCGCCGAGGCGGAGGCGCTGGAAGGCGTGCGGACGGTCACGGCGCTGAGTTTTTGATAAAAAGGCGCCCCACCGTTCGTGCTGAGCTTGTCGAAGCACCGCTCTTTCTTCTAGCGCGATGCCAGAACGAAAGACGGCCCTTCGACAGGCTCAGGGCGAGCGGAGTTTAAAGCAAAGTCATGACCGACGATCTTCTGCCCGAAGGGCTGGCCGACAACCTGCCCGAACAATCCGCCGCCCTCGCGCGCGCCATGCGCGCCGCGCTGGAGGCGATGGATGCGCATGGATACGACCGGGTCAGTCCGCCGCTGATCGAGTTCGAGAAATCGCTCGGCCACCGGATGGACGGGCTGCAGACGCGCGCGATGTTCCGCTTCGTCGACCCGGCGAGCCTGCGCACGCTCGCGCTGCGCAGCGACATCACCCCGCAGATCGGGCGTATCGCGGCGACCGCACTGGCAGGCCGCACGCGGCCGCTGCGCCTGTGCTACGCAGGCGAGGTCGCGCGGATTTCTGCCGACCAGCTCGATCCGGTGCGGCAGCGCCTGCAGGTCGGCGCCGAACTGATCGGATCGGACAGCATTGCCGCCGCGAGCGAAATCGTGCTCACCGCGATCAGCGCGCTGGAGAAGGTCGGCATCGGTTCGATCTCGGTCGATTTCACGCTGCCCGATCTCGTCTCCACGCTGGCGGCGGGGCCATTTCCACTGTCGGACGAGCAGGCAGAGGATGTCCGCCGCGAACTCGATACCAAGGACGCAGGCGGATTGAAGGCGGTCGGCGGGGAAGCCTTCCTGCCGCTGATCCATGCCGCCGGGCCTTTTCCCGATGCGCTCGACAGGCTGCGCGCCATCGACGCTGGCGGCGTTCTCGCCAGCCGGATCGAAGGACTGGAAGCCATCGCGGCGGCGGTTGGCGACCGGGCGCGCATCACGCTCGACCCGACCGAGCGGCACGGTTTCGAATACCAGAGCTGGTTCGGCTTCACGCTCTACGCGGGCGAAGCGCGCGGCGCGCTGGGACGCGGGGGCACGTACCTGATCCGCGGCACCGACGAGCCTGCGACCGGCTTCTCGATCTATCTCGGGCAGGCGCTGCCGCTGCTCGACGCGGGCAAACCGCGCGACATGCTCTACCTTCCGCTCGGCCACGACGCCGAGGTTGCGGCGAAGCTGCGCGAAGACGGCTGGCGCACTCTGGCGGCACTCTCCGCCGACGAGGATGCACGCGCCCTCGGCTGTACGCACCGGCTGGAGGATGGCGGGGTAACGGCGCTCTAGTCGCCGCCCAGCACCGCCTCGGTATCGGCCAGCTCGATATTGCTCATCATGCCGAGGTAGCGGTCGTAATAGGGCTTGTGCGAGACGCCCACGATGGCGAGCGTGCGCGTGTCCGTGCCGATGACCTGGCGGATATTGGCGACCATCCGGAGGTTGCGCGTCTCCCAATAGGCGAGATAGGTCTGGCCCGCATCGCTAGACGTGCGCGCTCCCGCCGCCGCGCCGAAATCGCCCGCCATCGCCAGCGCGAGCGAGGAGGGCGCATTGTACCGGCGATACCATTCGAGGATCGGCATCGAGCCATCCTCCATCGCCGCGTCCCACTCCTCGTATTCGGCGATGCGCTGCTTGGTTGGCGCATTGTTCCAGATCGCGCTGATTTCCGGCCCGTAAGCCTCTGGGTCTTTCGGATCGCTGCCGCTCATCTGATCATCCACCCGGTCGACCCGGTCGAGGCCAAGGCGCACCGCCAGCCGCACCGCGATGACGACGTTCTCGTTCAGCCGGGTGTCGTATTTTTCGAGAAAGGCGACCAGTTCTGCGGGCAGGTCGTCGCCCGCCGCGCGCTCCCCTTCGGGCAGCCGGAGCCATTGGACCAGCGCCGATTCCGGTTCTCCGATAGCGAGGAACAGGCCGACCAGACGCCGCCGTTCGGCGATGGTACGCTGGTCAGCCGGCTTGGCGAGCAGGTCCATCACGCCGAATTGCGCATCGCGCATGCTCACCCCCAGCGCCGCGCGCGCCGGTTCGGGATCGGGGCAGTAGCTATTGGCGTTGCCCGCATCGAACATGCGCAGATTGTCGCATTGAATGCCTTCGATCCCCTCGATCGCGATCGCTTCCGGCGCCCATTCTTCCAGCTCGTCGAGCAGCGGATCGAACCGCTCGGTTGGGAAATCCTTGGGCAGCGACGAGAGGTGCGACGTGCCCAGCACCAGCACCGCGGTAAGGTCGCCGCGCTCCGCAGCCATGGCATCGACGATATCGACCAGATCGGCCGGGGGCGGGGCCGATCCGGCGGCCTGGGCGAGCAGCGAAGCGGCGAGCAGAAACGACATGGGCGACCTCCCTTGGAAGATCGCCCATGTGCGTTAGTCTGGTAATACGGTCAAGCGGATTGCCGCCCGACTTTTCGCACGCATTCGCCTAGTCGTTGAAGTTGCCCGGTTCGGGGCCCATCCGACCATCCTTGCTGTCGAGCGCATCGATCTTGGCCATCTGCTCGTCGCTCAGTTCGAACGACAGCGCCTTGAAGTTGTCGCGGATGTGATCGGGGTTGGTCGAACGCGGCAAAACGGAAAGCCCGTGCTGGATATGCCAGCGGATGATGACCGCGCTGGCGGATTGCCCGGTTTCCTCGGCGATGCCCTTCACCGTCTCGTTGCTCATCCCGTTGCCCTGGCCCAGCGGGGACCAGCTCTGGGTGACGATGCCCATATCATCATGCACCTTGCGCATTGCCCGCTGCTGGAAGCTGGGGTGCAGTTCGATCTGGTTGAGGGCAGGGGTAACGCCGGTCTCGTCGACGATCCGCTTGAGGTCTTCCTCGCGGAAGTTCGACACACCGATGGACTTGGCCTTGCCCTGGTCGCGCAGCTCGATCAGCGCTTTCCACGTGTCGACGAACAGGCCCCGTTCGGGCTGCGGCCAATGGATCAGCAGCATGTCGACATGGTCGCGGCCGAGCCGCTCGAGGCACTTGTCCGCTGCCTTCAGCGTGCGGTCGTAGCCCTGGCTCTCGTTCCAGATCTTGGTCTGGAGGAAGATGTCGGACCAGTCGCCGATGCCTTCGCCGACGCCTTTCTCGTTCTTGTAGATCGCGGCGGTGTCGATCAGCCAGTAACCGGTTTCGAGCGCGGTGCGGACAGCCTTGGGGGCATCCTCTTCCTCGATCTGCCAGGTGCCGAAGCCCAGCTGCGGAATCCGGCGGCCATCGTTGAGGGTGAGGGTCTGGTGCTCTGTACTCATGAAATCTCCTTTTGCTTTCCCAACACACGCGGGCCGCAAAATGTCCCGCCGAATACCGATAAGGCGTTTCCTACCCGCATCGCCCATGCCATAGGCGCGCGCCTGTGCGCGGCCAATTTCGTGCCGGGTGTTTTTCGCCCCCTGGACACTGTGTCAGGTGTGTCAGGCGGAGCCTTTGCCATCGCCGACATATGACGGTGCGCGCGAGGATTTGAAGGAGTGCAAGTGTGGCCAATGTAACCGTGATCGGCGCCCAGTGGGGGGACGAGGGCAAGGGCAAGATCGTCGACTGGCTGGCCAGCCGCGCCGATGCCGTGGTCCGCTTCCAGGGTGGCCACAATGCGGGCCACACGCTGGTGGTCGATGGCACGACCTACAAGATTTCACTGGTGCCGTCGGGCATCGTCACCGGCACGCTGTCGCTGATCGGCAATGGCGTGGTGCTTGACCCGTGGGCATTGAAATCGGAGATCGAGAAGCTCGAAGGGCAGGGGGTGAAGATCACGCCCGACAACTTCGCCATGGCCGACAATTGCCCGCTGATCCTGCCGCTCCATCGCGACCTCGACGGATTGCGCGAAACCGCAGCGGGGCAGGGCAAGATCGGCACCACCGGACGCGGGATCGGCCCGGCCTACGAAGACAAGGTCGGACGGCGCGCGATCCGCGTGTGCGACCTCGCGCATCTCGACGAGATCGAGCCGCAGCTCGACCGGCTTTGCGCGCACCATGACGCACTGCGCGCGGGCTTCGACGAGCCGCCGATCGACCGCGAGGCGCTGATTGCCGAGCTGCGCGAGATCGCGCCCTTCGTGCTGCAATTCGCGCAGCCGGTGTGGAAGCGGCTGAAGAAGGTGCGCAAGGCGGGTGCGCGCGTGCTGTTCGAAGGCGCGCAGGGTGTGCTGCTCGATGTCGATCACGGCACGTATCCCTTCGTCACCAGCTCGAACACCGTCAGCGGCACTGCGGCGAGCGGTTCGGGCCTCGGCCCCAACGCGACCGGCTTCGTCCTCGGGATCACCAAGGCCTACACCACGCGCGTGGGCAGCGGCCCTTTCCCGACCGAGCTGACCGACGAGATCGGGCAGGGGCTGGGCGAGCGCGGGCACGAGTTCGGCGTGGTCACCGGGCGCAAGCGGCGCGTGGGCTGGTTCGACGCGGTGCTGGTGCGCCAGACCTGCTCGATCGCGGGCGTGACCGGCATTGCGCTGACCAAGATCGACGTGCTCGACGGGATGGACAAGGTGAAGATCTGCACCGGCTATCGCCTCGACGGGAAGATCTACGACTACCTGCCGAGCCATGCGGCGAGCCAGGCGCGCTGCGAGCCGATCTACGAAGAGATGGAAGGTTGGGCGGAAAGCACCGCCGGCGCGCGCAGCTGGGCCGACCTGCCTGCCAACGCGATCAAGTATATCAGCCGCATCCAGGAACTGATCGAGTGCCCGGTGGCGCTGGTTTCGACCAGTCCGGAGCGCGAGGACACGATCCTCGTCCGGGATCCGTTCGAAGACTAGGCGCGATACCGGGTGGAGCGGGCAATCCGCTCCATTATGGATGCGATTGACTTATTCCCCCTTTGTTCTCATGAATGCGTGCGGAACAAAGAGGGAATAGTGATGCTCCAGACCGAGTCGCGCGCCGCCAGAAGCAATATCGATCTCAGCTACGCCCTGGCGGGTGAGGCGCCTGCGAACGGGGCAGCATATGCGCCGCGCGATGGCGGCGGGCTGCCGGTCGCGATCTCGCTGTTCGCCGACCGTGGCTATCTGCGTTCCGAGGTGCAGGCCGATGCGCAGCTGGCCGGATTTCGCGTGGTCCAGTCCGAACCGGTCGCCGCGTCGGAAGACGGCGCAGCGCGCCCGCTAGGCGATATCGTGCTGGTCGATGCCCCCGCCGCCGACGCGCCGACGCTCGCGCTGATCGAGCGGCTGGCGGAGCGGGTGATCCGGTCGGGTGCGCGGCTGATCATCTCGACCACTATCGGCGCGCTCGAGCCGGTCATCGTCTCGTCCACCGCCGCCGATCCGGTGCTGCTGGTCGAGCCGGGCCGGGCGGAACGGCTGGTCGCCTTCGGCGAAGCGTTGTCCGGACTGTTCGAGCGGCGCGTGCGCGACTTGTCGGGCGAAGACCGGGTGGCGGTGATGCGGCTGGTCGAGCGGGTGACCGTGCTGGCGGAGAAGCTCGACGGGCTGGTCGGGGAGGAGGACGGCGCATCTGGCGCGTTCGCCTTTGCCACCGGCGTCGCGAGCCCGGGCCGCGACTTCATCCACGAAGAGGGCGGTACGATGCGCGGGAAGCCTGCGCGTCTTCCGTCGCCGCAACGCGTGCGGGCGACGATCCGCAAGCGACAGCTGCGCGCGAGGTTTTTGGACGCGGAGCTGTTTGCCGATCCCGCGTGGGACATCCTGCTCGACCTGACGGCTGCGCGGGCAGAGGGACGGCGCGTGTCGGTCACCTCGCTATGCATCGCCAGCGGCGTGCCGCCGACCACCGCGCTGCGCTGGATCGGCCAGATGACCGAGCAGGGCCTGCTGGTGCGCGAAGAGGACCGGGTCGACCGGCGCCGTGCTTTCGTCGCGCTGAGCGAGACCGCGGTCGATGCGATGGCGCGCTATTTCGAGGCGGTGGGCGACTGCGAGTGCGCCGGAATCTAGCGAGGGCGGGTATCTGGAATTCGGAGGCGATCAGGCGAGCCAGTCGGGCACCCGCTCGGCATCCATGATCGCGCCAGCGTCGATCCGGTCCGCGACGACTGCGAACTCGCCGCCGCTGACCAGCACTTCGGGCACGAAGCCGCGCGAATTGTAGGACGACGCCATCGTCGCGCCGTACGCCCCCGCTGTGCGGAACACCGCCAGATCGCCCGCTTCCAGCGCGGGGCAGTCGCGATCGCGCGCAAAGGTGTCGCCCGTCTCGCAGATCGGCCCGACGATGTTGGCGGTAACCCGCTCGCTCGTCTCGACGACCGCGTCGAAATCGTGCCACGCGCCATACAGCGCAGGCCTCGCCAGATCGTTCATCGCCGCATCGACGATCACGAAGGGCGCGTTCAGCCCTTCCTTCACGCGGATCACACGGGTCAGCAGGACGCCGGCATTGCCCGCGATCACGCGGCCCGGCTCGAACGCCAGCTGCACATCCCATCCCGCAGTTACGCGCGCGACCATCGCGCCGTATTCGGCAGGGCTCGGGAAGGTCTCGCCTGCCTTGTACGGCACGCCGAGGCCGCCCCCCAGGTCGACGCGGGCGATCGTGTGGCCGCTCGCGCGCAACTCCGTCAGCAGCGTGCCGATCCGCTCGAACGCTGCTTCCAGCGGCGCGAGGTCGGACAGCTGGCTGCCGATATGGATCGCCAGTCCGTCCAGCTGCAAGCCGTCGCGCGCGGCGAGGTCGGCGAAGGCCTGCTTTGCATGGTGCAGCGGCACGCCGAACTTGTTGTCCGCCTTGCCGGTGCTGATCTTCTCGTGCGTGCCCGCATCGACATCGGGATTGATCCGCAGCGCGGCGCGCGCGCGTTCGCCGCGTGCCGCAGCAATCTCCGCCAGCTCGACGCCTTCTTCGCGCGATTCTATGTTGAACTGGGTGATCCCGGTATCGAGCCCCAGCTCCAGCTCGGCGCGGGTCTTGCCGACGCCGGAGAACACGATCTTGTCGGGCGAAATGCCCGCCGCCAGCGCACGGCGCAGCTCGCCACCCGAAACGACGTCCGCACCGAAGCCCTCGCGCTGCAACACCCGCAGCACGGCAAGGTTGGGATTGGCCTTCACCGCAAAGACGATCAGCGGATCGTCGAGCGCTGAGAGCCCTTCGCGAAACACGCGCGCATGGCGCTGCAAGGTGGCCTGCGAATAGACGTAGACCGGCGTGCCGACCGCCTCTGCGATCGCGGGCAGCGATACGTCCTCGGCATGAAGCACGCCGTCGATGCGTTCGAAATGATCCATCGGTGCCGGGCCTTATTCGGGGGGCAGGTCGAACGGATCGTCTTCGCGCTCCTCGGACTGCGTACGCAGTTCGGTATCGCGTTCGAGGACCACGATCCCGCCGGGCGTCAGCAATTCGTCGGCAGTCGGGCGGGTCGCGCTGCCATAGGGCGCGGTGGGCAGGCTCTGGCCCGGAGGCGGTGTGAGCCCGGCACGCTGGCCGCATGCGGCAAGCGCGAGTGGCAGAACGCAGAGGAGGGGAAGCAGGCGGGTGCGCATGGTATCTCGCATCAGGTGTCCAGGCCCAGCGCCTTACGCGCGGCCTTCACTTGCTTGCGTACCTGATCGGGCGCGGTTCCGCCATAGCTCTGCCGCGACGCGACCGATCCTTCGAGCGAGAGGTGCAAGAGCGCTTCGGGAGTGACGCGTGCGTCGATCGCCGCAAGGTCGTCCGCCGTCAGCTCTGCAAGTGCGCAGGCTTTGGCATCGGCGCGCGCCACCGCAGCGCCGGTGATGTGGTGCGCCTCGCGGAACGGAACGCCCGCCTCGCGCACCAGCCAGTCGGCCAGATCGGTCGCGGTCGAGTGCCCGCTGCCCGCGAGCGCAAGCATCCGATCGGTGTCGAAGTCGGCGCCTGCGATCATGCCCTCGCAAGCCGCAAGCGATAGGGTGAGCAGGCCGTGCGCCTCGAACACCGGCGGTTTGTCGTCCTGCATATCCTTCGCGTAGGCGAGCGGCAGGCCTTTCATGGTGATCGAAAGCGCGGTCGCCGCACCGACGATGCGCCCCGCGTGCCCGCGCACCAGTTCGGCGGCGTCCGGGTTCTTCTTCTGCGGCATGATCGAACTGCCGGTCGAAAGACTGTCGGGCAGGCGCACGAAGCCGAAGGGCTGGCTGGCCCAGATGATGATTTCTTCCGCCAGCCGCGAGAGGTGGATGCTGACAAGGCTTGCCGCGTGGAGGTAATCCATCGCGAAATCGCGATCCGATACCGTATCGAGGCTGTTGGCGGTCGGGCGCGCGAAGCCGAGCGCCCTGGCGGTCGCCTCCCGATCCAGATCGAACCCGGTGCCCGCCAGCGCGGCGGCACCCAGCGGGCATTCGTCGAGCCGTTCGGCCGCCGCAGCAAACCGCATCCGGTCGCGCCGCAGCATCTCGTAATAGGCCATCAGGTGGTGGCCGAGCGTCACGGGCTGCGCGGTCTGCAAGTGGGTGAAGCCGGGCATGATGTCGCCCGCATGCTGTTCGGCGCGTGCGACGAGCGCGGCCTGTACCGCGGCGAGCCCGGCGTCGATCTGTTCGATGGCTTGGCGCACCCACAGCTTGAAATCGGTCGCGACCTGATCGTTGCGGCTGCGCGCGGTGTGCAGCCTCCCCGCGACCGGGCCGATCAGCTGGGTCAGCCGCGATTCCACGGTCATGTGGATGTCTTCGAGGTCCCAGTCCTCCGGCACCCCGTCGCGTTCGTATTCGGCGGCGATGGCCTGCAGCCCGTCGTCGATGGCCTTCGCGTCCTCTGCCGTCAGGATGCCCTGCGCGGCCAGCATCGCCGCGTGCGCGCGCGACCCGGCGATGTCCTGCCGCCAGAGCGCCTTGTCGAACGGGATCGAGGCGTTGATTTCGCGCATGATCGCGCTAGGCCCGTCTGCGAAGCGGCCGCCCCACATGGCGTTGCTGCCCTGCGCCGTGGAGTTGTCCGTGTTCCGATCAGCCATTTTGCCCGCGCTCGCCCTCGCTGTGATGTTGAGCGGGTGCGATAGGAGTGGGGACGAGTCCCCGCAAGAGACCAAGGCAGAAGCGAGCGAGGCTGCGAAGCCCGGCGAGATCGACCGGAGCCATGCGGGCGACCTGATGCCGGCGGCCAATCTGGTCGACCCCGATGGCACCGTGCTCAATCTGGGGGCCTTGCAGGGCCGCCCGGTGCTGCTGAACCTGTGGGCGACATGGTGCGCGCCGTGCGTGAAGGAAATGCCGCAGCTCGACCAGATGGCGGCGGACTACGGCGAAGAATTGAACGTCGTGACCGTCAGCCAGGATATGGGCGATCCTGCGAAGATTACCGCGTTCTTCAAGAAAAACGACATTAACAGCCTGCCGCCGTGGATCGACCCGCAGCTCTCGCTCGGCGAAGCGGTCGGCGCTTCGACGCTGCCTGTCACGGTGATGTACGATCGCACCGGACAGGAAATCTGGCGCGTCACCGGCGAACTGGACTGGTCGAGCGAGAAAGCGCGGAATGCGGTTCAGGAAGTGGTCGACATGCTCTGACGAGCGCGGTGGCGGATTATTTTCCGGGGGGAGAGAGACTGTGAAACAGACCGGTGCCGGGTGGCTGACCGCCTTGCGGGCCTTTGCAATCGGAGTTGCGGCACTGGCCGGGCTGGTCATCTCCCCTGTCGCAGCGCAGAAGATCGAGGGTCTCGCGCTCACCCCGCCGATGGGGTGGAACAGCTGGAACCACTACGGCTGCGACATCGACGAAACGCTGATCCGGCAGACGGCGGATGCGCTTGTCTCTTCGGGCCTGCGCGATGCGGGCTACACCTACGTCAACGTGGACGACTGCTGGCATGGCGAGCGCGATGCGGACGGGAATATCCAGCCCGATCCCGAGCGCTTTCCCTCAGGGATGAAGGCGCTGGGCGATTACCTGCACGCGCGCGGCCTCAAGTTCGGGATCTACAGCGATGCCGGGATGCAGACATGCGCGGGGCGCCCCGGCAGCCAGGGCCACGAGTATCAGGACGCGCGCCGCTACGCCGAATGGGGCGTCGACTACATCAAGTACGACTGGTGCAACACGGGCGAGGGTGCCGGGCAGCGCAACCCGCGCGAAGCCTATCGCACGATGAGCAACGCCATCGCCGCATCGGGCCGGGCGATGGTGCTGTCGGTGTGCGAGTGGGGCGACAACGAGCCGTGGCTGTGGGCGGGGCAGTACGGCCATTTGTGGCGCACCACGGGCGACATCATCAATTGCTGGGATTGTACCGTCAGCCACGGATCGTGGGGCAGTTCGGGCATCCTGCCGATCCTCGACCAGCAGGCCAAGCTGCGCGGATATGGCGGGCCGGACGGGTGGAACGATCCCGATATGATGGAGGTCGGGAATCTTCCCACGCTGGCCGAAAACCGATCGCACTTCGCGATGTGGGCGATGCTCGCCGCGCCGCTGATTATCGGCACGGATGTGCCCGACATGAAGCCGGAGATTACGGCGATCCTTACCAACCCGCGTCTCATCGCGATCGATCAGGATGAGGCCGGCCACGGCGCGATGAAGTGGATTGCGACGCCGGATTGGGAAGTCTGGACGAAGCCGCTCGCCGATGGCGGGTGGGCGGTCGCGATCTTAAATCGCAGCAGCGAGACGCAGCGCGTGACCCTCGATTGGGGCGCCGTTGAATTGAAAGACGATACGTTCGGTCGCCAGACCGATTTTGCGCAGATGCACTATACGCTAACCGACGCTTGGACCGGCTCGACGCAAAGCGATACGCGCACACCGCTCACCCGCGAGGTGGCGCCGCACGATACGGCGGTGTTCCGCCTGCGTCCGATGATATTGTAATGCGCGTCAGCTTGACCCGAGCAGAGCTCCGTAGTCGGGCAGGCTCAGTCCGAGCGGGCTGAGCGGATTGCCGACCAGACCGGCGACGAGGCTTGCCTGAATCGACGGACCCGGCGTCACCCGGCCCAGCGGCGCCAGCAGGAAATCGCGCAGCAGCGCGTGCCGCTTCCTGTCCGACTGGTAGAGCGGTGTCGCAGCCCAGGTGAGCGCCTGGTAGAGCTTCACATGGCGATTGCGCAGCCGCGCCGCATACGTGAGCCGCTCGGCCAATCCGCCATCGCTCTCCAGCCCGCGCGCCAGCGCAAAGGCGTCGAGCAGCGCCATGTTCGCGCCCTGGCCGAGCTGCGGGCTGGCCGAGTGCCACGCATCGCCGATGTGGATCAGCCGCTCGCCCACCGGCTCGGGCACGCGGCGATGGGCGTAGCGCGCAAAGGTGAGCTGTTCGGGGTCCGCAATCTGGTCGAGCAGGCCATCGCAATCGGGCCACAGCGCGCACACCTGCGCCTTCCACGCCGCGAGGCCTGCGTTGCGCCAGCGGTCGTGGTCCGATGCTTTCAGCGACCAGAAGAAGGATAGCTCTCTGCGCGCACCGTCGACCCGCGTTCCGGTCGGCAGCACGCCCGCCATCTGCGAGGCGTGGGTATAGCGCTGTTCGAGCAGGCCGGCGTCGAACGGCGCATCTTCCGGCCAGTCGAGCGTCGCCCACAAAGCACCGAAGGCCAGCCATTCGCCGCAGCGCGGGGCGAGCGGGCTGGAAGTGCCGAGCGCATCGACCACCAGATCGAAGCGCGGCGTGGTGCGTCCGTCGTCGCAGGTCAGCGTCCTGCCACCGGCGTCGAGATTGGTCGCAGCAATGGGGAAGCCCGTCTCGATGGCGATCCCCTCGGCCATCGCCGAGCGATAGAGGATCGCGAACAGGCTGCCCCGATGGATGCCGATCCCGCAGGCACCCGGCACGCCAAGGTCGGCATAGCGCGCATCGAGCGCGACATCGCCCTGATGGTTGAGCCCGTGCAGCGCGCGGATCGGCGCACCGTGGGCGAAAATCCCCGCGGCCAGACCCAGCGCATCGAGCACGGCGAGCCCGCTCGGCTGGATCATCAGGCCCGAGCCGATGGGGCGCGGTTCCTCGAACCGTTCGAACAGGGTGACGCGGTGGCCCTGCCGGTGGAGCAGCAGCGCGGCGGCGAGCCCCGCCGGACCGCATCCGGCAATCGCGATGTCGAACCGGGTCATCGCCGCAGCAATGCCGCGTCTGCACGATGGCGGCAAGTCGTGAGGGGAGTGGAAATGGTGGGCGATGACAGGCTCGAACTGCCGACATCTTCGGTGTAAACGAAGCGCTCTACCAACTGAGCTAATCGCCCGATCCAGATCGGAAGGGCCGCTATCTAGCGTGCAAAGTTTCAAAATCAATTGAAAGGATGCACTCAGGCGTTAGGGCGGCGGGCCATGACGCTCCCCCGTATCCTCGTTCTCGCCACCGGAGGCACCATTGCCGGGGAGGCTGGTGACGCCATGCGGCACGATTACCGGCCCGGGCAGGTGGGGATCGAGCACTATCTGAACGAGGCCGCGGGGCTGGGCGTTGCGGCGCAGTTCACCGGACGGCAGATCGCGAATATCGGGTCGGAGGACATCGACGCCTCGATCTGGTCGCGCCTCCACGCGGAGATCGACAGCGCGATGCGCGACGATTCGGTCGATGCGGTGATCGTGACCCACGGCACCGACACGGCTGAGGAGACCGCCTTCCTGCTCGACCTGACGCTGCCCAGCACCAAGCCAGTGGTGCTGGTCGGCGCGATGCGCCCGACCGACGCGGTGGGCTATGACGGGATGCGCAATTTCGCCAATGCAGTGCGCGTTGCGGGTGACGAGAACGCCGCCGGGCGCGGGGTGCTGGTGGTGATGGGCGACCGGGTCCACTCGGCGCGCGACGTGCGCAAGGCGCAAACCCGCGCGACCGAGGCGTTTCGCGGCTTCCCGAGGGAATCGGTCGCGATCGTCACGCCCTCCCGGCTCGACTGGTTCGGCGCGCCCTGGCGGGTGGACGACAGCGCCCTGCTGAAATTCCTGCCCCTGCCCGAAGTGCCGATCCTGGCGATCTACGCCGGGATGAGCGCGGCGGAGGCCTCGCGCCAGCTCGCGCATAATCCGCCCGGAATTGCCGTGTCCGGCGTGGGCGAGGGCAACATGCCCGATCCCGTGCGCCAGGTGCTGCTGGAGCATGCGCGTCGCGGCGCGCTGGTGGTGCGCGCCAGCCGGACCGACGAAGGGCTGGTGGATCGTCTGCCGAGCGACGACCCGGACGGTTTCGTCGCGGCCCGCGCGCTCGGCGTGCCCAAGGCGCGGCTGCTCACCGCGCTGCTGATCGCCAACGCGATTACCGACCCGGCAGAGGCGCAGCGCTACTTCGACGGGCGTTAAGCTTAGCCCCCTCCCTTGGGGGAGGGGGTTGGGGGTGGGGGCTCTACGCCATCGGCGTGGCACACCCCCGCCCGGCCTCCCCCTCAAGGGGGAGGAGTTTGAGGTGGATCACCCGTGCGGGGTGACGAGGTACTTCTCGCCGGTGCGCATCTGGCGGTATTGCAGCACGGCGTCCTTCTCCAGCATCCCTTCCAGCGTCACCGTCTTGGCGTAATCGCTCTTGAAGGTGGTGGTCAGGTTGTCGAGCACGCGCTGGCGCATCCGCATCACGGTTTCCATGCCCGCGTTCTGGAGGAAGGGCGTCAGCAGCCAGCCCGACAGCGTCCAGCCGAACCCGTAGGAGGGGCTCAGCACGGTCGCGCCGAGATCGAGGCGGCCGTAGATGTACATCTTCTTCTGCTGGTTCGAGCCGTAGCGGTTGTAGTCGGTCATCTTGGACACCGCGACCTGCTCCATCGCCTTGAAGCAATGGTCGACCATCTTGCCGCCGCCGATCGGATCGAAGCCGAAGAACGCGTCGGTTTCGTCGATCGCGGTGCGAAGCTGGCTCATAAAATCGTCGTTGGACGAATTGACGATATGCTCCGCGCCGATGCCCTTGAGCACGTCGACCTGTTCCTGCCGGCGCACGATGTTGACCAGCGGCACGCCGTCTTCCTGGCAGATGCGCACGAGCATCTGGCCGAGGTTGGAGGCTGCGGCGGTGTGCAGGATCGCCTTGGCACCTTCCATCTTGGCGGTCTCGACGAAGCCGAGCGCGGTCATCGGATTGACGAAGGCAGACGCGCCGTCCTTCGACGAAATGTCGCCCAGCGGCAGGCACATGCTCGCATCGGCGATGGCGTATTCGGCGTAGGCCGTGCCAGGGACGCAGGCGACCCGCTTGCCCATCAGCGCCTTGGCCATGTCGCTGTCGCCGGTGGCGATCACTTCGCCCGCGCCTTCATTGCCGACCGGCAGACGCTGACCGTGGCGGCCCTTGGCACCCGAATTGAACGGCTCGGGCATCTTCGCGACGATCTTGCCGTCGGAATAGTCGGCGTTCTCGAGGTCTGCCGGGCCGAGCAGCAGGGCAAGGTCGCTCGGGTTGATCGGCGCGGCTTCCATCCTGACCAGCACCTGATTGCCCTTGGGCTCGGGAAATTCGCTCGTCCCGATTTCGACAGTGAGCGTGCCATCGCTTTCGAGCGTGGTGAAAATCTGCTTGCCGGTGGTGGTCATGGGGGTGCTCTCCTTGTGAGTGTTCTTGGGGCCGACCTAGCACTGAGGTTGCAGTGTGCAACCTAATCGCGATGCTCAATCCTCGCGTTGGTCGTCCGGATAGATCGCCTCGACGAAATAGAGCCCGTGCGATGGCGCGTTGAGGCCCAGTTCCTGTCGGTCTTTCGCTTCCAGAACCTCCGCAATCCGGCCCTCGTTCCATCGCCCCATGCCGACCAGTGCAAGGCAGCCGACCATCGAACGCACCTGATGATGGAGGAAGCTGCGCGCGGCGACCTCGATCCGAATTTCGTCTCCGTTTCGACTGACATCCAGCCGGTCGAGCGTCTTGACCGGGCTGGCCGCCTGACAATGGACCGAGCGGAAGGTGGTGAAGTCGTGATGGCCGACGAGGCTTTGCGCCGCGCGGTGCATCGCTTCGGCATCGCATTCGGGCGACACCAGCCAGGCGCGGTCTTTCTCCAGCGTCAGCGGAGCGCGGCGGTTGACGATGCGGTAGAGGTAGCGGCGGCCAACGCAGCTGAAGCGCGCGTGCCAGTCCTCCGGCACGACTTCGCATTTCGTCACCGCAATCGGGGCAGGGCGCAGGTGCGCGTTCAGCGCCTCGCCCATGCGGAACGGCGTCAGCTTGCTTTCGACATCGAAGTGGCTGCGCATTGCCAGCGCATGGACGCCGGTATCGGTGCGGCCTGCGCTGTGCAGCGTCACGTCCTGCCCGGTAACGCCCTTCGCCGCCTCTTCCACCGCCTGCTGCACGCTCGGCCCGTCCTTCTGGCGTTGCAGGCCGAAGAAGGGGGTGCCGTCGAATTCGAGCGTCAGGGCGTAGCGCGTCAGGGCCATCCCGCCCTGCTAGGGCAGGCAGCCGCTGAGGCAAGCCGTCAGTTGATCTTGAGCCCTTCGGGCAGCGGTTCGCGCACGCATTTCGCGCCCCTTGCGAAGGAGACCTGACGTTCCGCCTCGCCCGGCCTGGTTTCCCACGCCTCTATATCCATCGAAGCCAGGTCCACGCGATAGCGCGAGCCGACGCCCTTGGGGCTGGTGTAGGTCATCGCGATTGCGCCATCCTCGATGCCGAGCGAACATCCTTCCTGCCCGGGCGCGCAAAGGTCGAAGGCCTGGTTGTTGAAATCGGAATAGCGCTTCACCTTGCCATCGGTCAGGATGAAGGATTGTGTGACGGTAACCCCGGAGACGCCATCGTAACCGGGCATCGCGCAGGTGATCAGGCCGTCTTCCACGTCGGCTGCGGCGGTCGTCGCGCTTTGCGCCGCGCCTCCGCAGGCGGCGAGCGCTGCGCCCGTCGCCATGATTGCTGCCAGTCCCCGTTTCATGCCGCTTCCCCCGATTGCTGGATCGCTTTGGGGGGAGTTTCGCGCCGGGGCGGGGGAAGTCAATCGCCCGGCGCAAGCCTAACGGGCATTGTCACGAACCCAGCTGCGCGCCTTTGCCGATGGCGCGCCCGCGCTGGAAATCCGCCGTGTCCATCGCCGGCTTGCCCGCGCGCTGCACCCGGGTGAGGCGCAGCGCACCGCTGCCGCAAGCCACGGTCAACGCATCGTCGAGCACGGTGCCCGGCGCGCCCGAACCCTCCTCAATCTCTGCCGCAAGAACCTTCACGCGTTCCATTCCCTCGGCGCCCTCGTGTTCGAAGAAAGCACCCGGCCACGGAGCGAAGGCGCGCACCTGCCGCTCCACCTGAACTGCGTCCTGCGTCCAGTCGAGCCGTGCCTCGGCTTTGTCGATCTTGGGCGCGTGGGTCGCCTCGGCATCGTCCTGCGCGACCGGGATGTGCTTGGAGAGTTCGCGCAAAGTGCCGACCATCAGCTGCGCACCCTTGTCGGCCAGTTCGTCGGTCAGGTCGCCTGCGGTCTTGCAGTCGATCGGGGTGCGGATCGTCGCCAGCATCGGCCCCGTGTCGAGCCCCGCCTCCATCTGCATGATCGTGACCCCGGTGCCGGTATCGCCCGCAAGGATCGCGCGCTGGATCGGTGCGGCACCGCGCCAGCGTGGCAGGATGCTCGCGTGCACGTTGAGGCAGCCATGCGTCGGCGCATCGAGCACCGCCTGCGGCAGGATCAGGCCATAGGCCGCGACCACGCCGACATCGGCCTCCAGCGCTGCAAAGGCGTCCTTTTCCTCCTGCGGTTTCAGCGACGCGGGATGGCGCACCTCGATCCCGAGGCGTTCGGCCGCCTGATGCACGGGCGTCGGCTGGAGCTTCTTGCCCCGGCCCGAGCGGCGCGGCGGCTGGGTGTACACGCACACCACCTCATGCGCGGCGTGAACCAGCGCTTCCAGCGTCGGCACCGCGAAATCGGGCGTTCCCATAAAGACGATGCGCATTCCTCTTCCTTCTCCCCTCCCTGCGGGGAGGGGCTGGGGGTGGGGGTTCGACTTTGCCGGTTGGCGCCGTACACCCCCACCCAACCTCCCCCTCAAGGGGGAGGAGTTTTTTGGTTCTCAGGTCTGGCTTCCGCCCCTATCTCTCTGCCCATGGCATCGCAAGAAATCGAAGCATTGAGTTCCGCGCTCGCCCGCTTGCCCGGGCTCGGCCCGCGTTCGGCGCGGCGCGCGGTGCTGCATCTGGTCAAGAAGCGCGAGACTGCGCTGCCCGCGCTGCTCGACGCGCTGCTGGCGGTGCAGGATACGCTGGTCGAGTGCCGCATCTGCGGCAATGTCGACACCCGCGACCCCTGCGGCATCTGCTCCGACCCGAAGCGTGACACGAAGTCGATCTGCGTGGTCGAGGACGTGGCCGACCTATGGGCGCTCGACCGGGCGAAGCTGTTCTCGGGCACCTACCACGTGCTTGGCGGGAGGCTCTCCGCGCTCGACGGCGTGCGGCCCGAAGACCTCGCGATCCCCAGCCTGCTCGCGCGGGTCGAGGCAGGGGTGGACGAGGTGGTGCTGGCGATGAACGCCACGCTCGAAGGGCAGACCACCGCGCATTACCTCGCCGAGCGGCTGGAGGATTTCCCCGTCCGCATCACCCAGCTCGCCCACGGCCTGCCGGTGGGGGGAGAGCTGGACTATCTCGACGAGGGCACGCTGGCCCAAGCCTTGCGCGCAAGGCGTCCTCTTCAATAGCGCCGCTGCGCGCGCGGCGGCCGCTCGGCTAACCGCTTGATAGCGGGGCGAACCGCGCTTATCTGGGCCAACATGGCTATCCGCGAAATCCTTGAAGTGCCGGACCCCCGGCTGAAAACCGTGTCCGAACCCGTCACCGCAGACGAGTTCAACGACGATCTGCGCGTGCTGATCGATGACATGTTCGAAACCATGTACGCCGCGCACGGCATTGGGCTGGCGGCGATCCAGGTCGGCGTACCCAAACGCATCCTCGTGATCGACCTGCAGCCCGAGGATCCGGACGCGGAGCCGATCGAGTGCGACCATGACGGTCACAAGCACACGCACCCGGCGACGAAGAAAGAGCCGCGGGTGTTTATCAACCCTGAAATCCTCGACCCGGCGGAAGAGCTTTCGACCTATCAGGAAGGGTGCCTCTCGGTCCCCGATATCTATGCCGACGTCGATCGCCCTGCGACCTGCACGGTGCGCTGGCAGGATCTCGACGGGAACGAGCATACCGAGGCGCTGGAAGGCATGATGGCGACCTGCATCCAGCACGAGATGGACCACCTCGAGGGCATCCTGTTCATCGACCACCTCAGCCGCCTCAAGAAACAGATGGCGCTCAAGAAGCTGAAAAAACTGCGTTTGGCGGCTTAACGCCTAAATTCGTCATTGCGAGCCGCCGAAGGCGGCGCGGCAATCCATGGCGCCGGTCTATGGATTGCCTCGCTACGCTCGCAATGACGAGTTTGCTGCGGCTTACGCCGCCGCGACCATGCCCTGAAGCGCCTTCACGCAGTCTTCCATGCACTCGCGGCACATCTTCTCGCAGCGCTTGCAGTGCGGGTTGTCGTGCTTCGCGCATTCCTCGGCGCAGACCTTGCAGGCGAGGATGCAGGCTTCGAGCAGCGACTTGATCACCGCCGTGTTGCCATGCGTCCGCCGTGCCGCGACCGTGCTCACCGCCTGACAGATATCCGAACAATCCGAGCATTTGCGGATGCATTCGGACATGTCGCCTTCCTCGGCATTGCACGCATCGGCGCACGAATTGCAGATCGCAGCGCAGTACATCGCGTGCTTGATCGCCTCGCCCAGCTGGTCGTTGTAGTCTGCACCCACCTGCGGGTGTTCCTTGATCATTTCCTTGATCGACATAGGCTTTTCTCCTTCTCTGGTAAGGGAGCGGAACGGGCCGGGGATAGTTCCCACAGCGGCTTGGCGGGGGCCACCGTTCCAGCTATGTTCCAGCGATGGAATATGCGATTCTCGGCATCGTCGCGCTGGTCATCGGCCTTGGTATCGGTTGGTTTGTCGGCTCCCGCCCGGCGGCGGAGTGGAGGGCGCGCCATGCCGAGCGCGATGCGGAGGCGAAGGAGCTTTCCGAGAAGCTTTCACGCATGGCACCCGAGCTCGCCACGATGAGCGAGCGGGCGGCGCGCGCCGATGCGCTGGCGGAATCGCTCGACCGGGCGCGCGACGAGCTGTCGACTCTGAAGGCGGAGCGGGCGGGGTTCGAGGAGCAGAAGAAACTGCTCGAGGAAAGCCGCGACCGCCTTCTCAAGGAATTCGAGAACACCGGGGCGAAAGTACTTGGCGCGGCTCAGGAAAAATTCCTCGAACGCGCGAACGAGCGGTTCGGACATTCGGAGAAAACTTCCGAGGAAAAGATCCGCGAACTGCTCGCGCCGGTGGGCGAGCGGCTCAAAAAATACGAGGATCAGGTCGCCGCGCTGGAGGAAAAGCGCGGCGATGCCTTCTCGCGCCTGTACCAGCAGATCGCGGACATGCAGCGCGGTCAGGAAGAGGTCCGGCGCGAGGCGCAGCGGCTGGGCAATTCGCTGACCAATGCTCCCAAGGCGCGCGGCCGCTGGGGTGAGCGGGCGTTGCAGAACGTGCTCGAACAGTGCGGGCTGGCCGAGCACACCGATTTCCATCTCGAACATTCTATGGATACCGACGAGGGGCGGCTGCGGCCCGATGCGATCGTCAACGTGCCCGGCCAGAAGAAGCTGGTGATCGACGCCAAGGTCTCGCTCAACGCCTATCAGGCGGCGTTCGAGGCGGAGGACGAGGGCGAGCGCAAGCGGCACCTCGACCTGCACGCCAAGTCGATGCGCGGCCATGTGCAGACGCTGGGATCGAAGGGCTACCAGAGCCAGTTCGACGATGCGCCCGACTATGTGGTGATGTTCGTGCCCGGCGAGCATTTCGTCGCCGCCGCGCTCGAAGCCGATCCCGAGCTGTGGGATTTTGCATTCCGCAACAAGGTCTTGCTTGCGACACCTACCAATCTGGTTGCGATCGCACGGACCGTGGCGCAGGTCTGGCGTCAAGACACCATCGCGCGCGAAGCGGTGGAGATCGGCAAGGCCGGTGCGGAACTCTACGATCGGCTCGCGATTGCTGCCGAGCATATGAAACGCGTCGGCGGCGGGCTGGAAACGGCGGTATCGAATTACAACAAGTTCGTCGGCTCGTTCGAGCGCAACGTGCTCTCCGCCGGGCGGCGGCTGGCCGACAAGGGTATCGAGATCGGCAAGCGCGAGATCGAGGAAGTGCCGTTGGTGGAAGGCGCGCCGCGCTACACCAACGATGATGCGGCTGCTATCGAGGATGCGCGCGACGCGGCGGAATAGCCGCGCGACCTGAGAGGAGAATGCGATGCGGTTGAGTGTGTCGGCTCTGTGTGCGGCGCTTGCTCTGGCAGCGTGCAGCCAGGCGGAAGAGCCCGCCGATCCTGCCGCTTCGGAGACTTCGTCCTCGATGGCTCCTTCGGATCAGGCTTCGGATACCACCCCGGGAGTGCAGGCCGCTTCCGGTCCGCTCGCTCCGCGCGACGAATGCGCCTCGGTGGAGGGGCTCGGCGAACTCCAGACCGCGCTCAAGAAAGCCGTCGCAGCGCGCGATGCCGATGCGCTGATGGCGCTCGTCGACAGGAACGTTCAGCTCGATTTCGGCGGTGGCTCGGGGCAGGCCGAACTGCGCAGGCGGCTGACTTCGCCCGATTACATGCTGTGGGACGAGATCGAGCAGGCGCTGGCGCTGGGCTGCGGTTTCGACACGTCCGCCGATGGCAACAACTACGCCACATGGCCGTGGTATTTCTCGAAAGACGTGATCCCGCTCGACCCGTTCGAGGCGATGATCGTGACCGGCGGCGACGTGCCGCTGCGCGACGGCGCGTCGGTCACGGCAAAGCAGATCGGCACGGTCTCGTGGGACTACGTCCAGCTCAAGGAATATTCCGAAGACCCGTTCCTGCCGGTCGTCACGCGTGACGGGAAGGCGGGGTTCATGGATGCCAAGAAACTGCGCAGCCTGGTCGATTATCGCATCATGGCGGACAAGATCGACGGGAAGTGGAAGGTCACCACGATCATCGCGGGCGACTGAGCTGCTGCTCGCGGCGCTGGATCGAAGGGCACCTATTCCTCGACGTCACCCCGGACTCGATCCGGGGTGGTGCTTTTTCAAGCGTTGCGTCGGAAGAAGCGGGATCCCGGGTCGAGCGCGGGATGACGGGGGTGGGGAAGCTGCGCCGTTTTCCTACACCTTCAGCATCGGGTACACAGCGATCGGTCTTTCCAATCGTCGGATCTTTTTTCGCGCCAAAAACGCATATCTGTCACCCTGTCGCGATCTGCGCGAGGTAGGGCCTTGTTTCTATTGAAGAATATGTCGGCCGCGTTTGGGTGACACCTGGGTGACACGTGTCACCCTGTCATCCCGCTATCCTTCGAGACTGGCCAGCACCTCGTAGGCGAGCACCGCAGCGGCGACTGCCGCGTTGAGGCTGTCCGCCCGCCCGCGCATCGGCATGGTCACGCGCAGGTCGCAAGCCGCCTCGTACTCCGCCGGCAGCCCCTGCGATTCGTTGCCGACCATCACGAAGCACGGGCTCGCATAGGGCGCGCCGCGATAGGGCACCGCCTCGCGCAAGCTTGCCGCGATCAGCTGGCCGGAACCGCCGCGCAGCCACGGCAGGAAATCCTCCCACCGCGCGCGCACCAGCTTTTGCGTAAAGATCGCACCCATGCTGGCGCGCACCGCCTCGACGCCGAAGGGATCGGCGCAATCGTCGATCAGGATCAGCCCGCCTGCGCCCACCGCATCGCCCGTGCGCAGCATCGTGCCCAGATTGCCCGGATCACGCAGCGCCTGCGCGACCAGCCAGATCGGCGCGGTCTCGCGCTCGATCGTGCCGAGCGAGGTTTCCCACTCGGCAAACGCGCCTGCGACGGCCTGCGGATTGTCCTTGCCGGTGATCTTGGAAAGGATGTCGGGCGTGGTTTCGATCACGTCGCCGCCCGCCGCCTCCACCGCGCGTTCGAGCGCGTCGATCAGCGGGTGCGGATCGCGCTTGCTGGCCATCACCAGCACTTCCGGCACGCGGCCCGATTCGCGCGCGTCGGTCAGCAGGCGCAGCCCTTCGGCAAGGAAACGCCGTTCGCGCTGGCGGTGCTTCTTGTCCCGCAGCGATCGCAACGCCTTGATCGTCGGGTTCGAAAAGCTGGTGATCTCGCGGCGCGGCATCGGAAAAATACGGAGCGGGCGGGGCGCCTACTCTTCGCCGAACCCGGTTTCGACCAGCTCGGCGATCTGGGCCAGCGCGGCGGGCGCATCCTCGCCGTTCACGATCAGCATGATCTCGTCGCCGCGCGCCGCGCCGAGCATCATCAGGTCGAGGATCGACCGCCCGTCGACCTCGCGATCGCCCTTGGCCACCCGAATGTCGGTCGCCTCGGGCCAGCGGCTCGCGATTTCGACCAGTTTCGCACTGGCGCGCGCGTGCAGCCCGCGTTCGTTGACGATGGTGATCGTCTTGCGATTGCCTTCGCTCACTTATCGGCCCCTTTTATCTCTTCGCTGGGCCGGGCGAGGAATTCGGAGGCGATGGTAATGTAGTTGCGGCCGGCATCGCGCGCGGCGCGCACCGCGTCCGCCACGTCCATCTCGGTCCGTGCCCGGGCGAGGCGGATCAGCATCGGCAGGTTGATCCCTGCGATCACTTCCACCTTGCCTTCCTCGAGCAGCGAGATCGCGAGGTTGGACGGTGTGCCGCCGAAAAGGTCGGTCAGGATGATGACACCCTGACCCTGATCGACCTCGGCGATCTTTTCGCTAATTTCTTCGCGGCGGCCCTGTGCATCGTCCTGCGGACCGATGCAGACCGACTCGATCGCCGCTTGCGGACCGACCACATGCTCCATCGCGGATACGAATTCCCGCGCCAGCTGTCCGTGGGTCACCAGAATGAGACCAATCATGGTGCACGTGTCTATAAGCAAGAACGGCCAACACAAGGGGGGTTCGTGCGATCAGGCCGTTTGCAGCTCCACTGCGTCGGCCGCACGGCTCGCCAGATTGCGGTGGGCGGTGGTTGGCTTGAAGCCGTTCTCGCGCAGCGCCTGTGCGATTCTCTCGGCCGTATACACCGACCTGTGGCGCCCCCCGGTACAGCCGAAGGCGATATGCACGTAGCTTTTCCCTTGCGCCTGATAGCGCGGCAGAAGGTCGAGCAGCAGGTCGCGGATCCGCACGAAATTTTCCTCGAACCCGTCGGTCTGGCGAAGGAACTCGGCCACCGGTTCGTCGAGCCCGGTCAGTTCGCGCAGATCGTCGTCCCAGTGCGGATTGTCGAGAAAGCGCATGTCGAACACCAGGTCGGCGAGCGGCGGCATCCCGCGGGCAAACCCGAAGCTGCTGACGGTGACGGACAGTTCGCCCGCTTCCTGCGTCTCGAAATTCTGGCGGACGAATTGTTGCAGTTCGTTGGCCGAAAGTTCGCTGGTGTCGATCAGCATGTCCGCCCAGCGGCGCAGGGGTTCCAGCACGTCGCGTTCCGCCCGGATACCGTCCATCGCGGTGCGACCGCGTGCCAGCGGGTGACGGCGGCGGGTTTCGTTATAGCGCCGCTCCAGCTCGGTATTGTTGCAGTCGATAAACTGGGTGATCAGCTCCAGATCGGCGCGATCCGAGAGGCTCTTGGCGATCTCAACGATGGTTGCGGGGTTGAAGCCGCGGGTCCGCGAATCGAACCCGATCGCCAGCGGGGTGCGATCCTGCCCGGCGAGCACTTCGCGTACCAACGGGCGCAGCAGGCGGATGGGGAAGTTGTCGACCGTCTCCCAGCCGAGGTCTTCCAGCACGCGCAGGCTGGTAGTCTTGCCCGCCCCGGACATGCCTGTAACCAGCATGATCTTCTGCCGCTCGCTCATCCGTCTGCGTCCCTTGAATTGCAGTTCATGTGGCTCACGACGGGGAGCATGCAATGCGCCAGCACGCAAGATCGCAAAAGAGCTTAGCCGGCATTGTCGCTTTCGTTTGGCATGGCGGGAAGGGCGAGCATTAGGCACGCACCTTGCCCACCGTCCGGCCTGTCCTGCGCGCGCAGGCTGCCGCCGTGCGCTTCGGCAATCGTCCGCGCAATCGCGAGTCCCAAGCCGCTATGGTTGCCGAAGCTCTCTTGCTCCGGCCGGTCGGAATGGAAACGCTCGAACACCTTGTCGCGCGCATGCGGCGCAATGCCCGGCCCCTCGTCCATCACCAGCAGGACCTGTGCGCCGTCTTCCTGCGCCAGCTTCAGGTGGATGCTGCCATCGGTGGGAGAAAAAGAGGCGGCATTGTCGAGCAGATTGTCGATCACCCGTTCGAGTCGCTCGGGAACGCCCATGGTCCAGGCGGTGCGGTGGGCATGTTCGAAGACAAGTTCGTGCTGCGCGTCGAGGCCCCGATTGCGGCGCCGGTCGATGATGTTGCCGACCAGCCCGACTAGCTCGACCGGCTCGAAGGTGGCGCGTGACATTTCCGCATCGATGCGGCTAGCATCGGAAATCTCCGTCACCAGCCGGTCGATCCGGCGCACGTCGTGGGTTGCGATGTCGAGCAGTTGTGCGCGCAGGTCCGGGTCTTCGACGTGACCGAGCGACTCCGTGGCACTGCGCAGGCTTGCGAGCGGGTTCTTGATCTCGTGCGCGACGTCGGCGGCGAAGTGTTCGACCGCGTCGATCCTGTGGCGCAACGCATCGGTCATGTCCGCGACTGCGCGGGCGAGCATCCCGATCTCGTCGCGCCGTTCTGGCAGGCGGGGCACCTGCACCTCGCGCTCGCGACCGAGCCGCACGCGCTGCGCGGCCTTGGCGAGGGTTTGCAAGGGCGAGACGATCGTCCGCGCGAGGAACAGCGAGAGCAGGATCGATGCCACCAGGGTCAGCAGCACCCCGGTGCCGAGCGTGGACCGGGCCCGGCGGACGGACTCGGTGATATCGACCGCGTTGCGCGTGGTCAGCAGCGTCAGGCCCTGCAGCCCGACCGGTGCCGCCGCGGTGATCACCGGGGTACGGTCAGCCGCCTGGCGCAGCTCTATCTGCGAAATGCCCAGCTCACGGGCGCGTTGGAGTTCGGGCCAGGCGTCGGCCTCGTTCGATTCCGGCTCGACATAGCGAGGCACGGGCTGCGCGCTGACGACCGTGTCGACGATCTGATCGAGGAAGCGGGCGAAACGCAGTTCGAACGGATCGTCACTGGGATCGTCGAGTGTGAAGGTCGGTTCGCCCAGCTGGAAACTGTCGGCCACCAGCTTGCCCTGGGCATCGAACAGGCGCAGCCGCATGTCCTGTTCCTTGCCGATCTGGAGCAGCAGGGCATCCTGCCGCTGGCGCGGGGCACCGGCGAGCGCCTCGGCGGTGATCTGGGCTTCGATGCGGGCTAGCTTGTAGCGTTCGTCGAGCAGCTGCGCGCGATAGGAATCGAGGTAAACGATCCCGCCACCCAGCAGCAGCAGGGGGAGGATATTGACCGCAAGGATGCGGGCGGTGAGGGAGAGGCGCGAGAAGACGCCGACACGCTCCAGCGGGAGCGCGATGCGCCGCACGCGGCTGGGCTCAGCCATCGCTGAAGCTGTAGCCCGCACCATAGAGGGTCTCGATCGCGCCGAAACTCGAATCGACCTGCCTAAACTTGCGGCGCATCCGCTTGATATGGCTGTCGACGGTGCGATCGTCGACGAACACGTCGTCCGGATAGGCTGCATCCATCAGCTGGTTGCGGCTCTTGATCACGCCGGGTCGCAGCGCCAGCGCCTCGAGCAGGAGGAATTCGGTCACGGTGAGCGAGACGGGCTTGCCCTCCCACGTCACCTGATGGCGCGCGGGGTCCATAGTCAGGCGACCGCGGCTGAAGCTGTCGCGTGCCTGGCTCTGTTCGCCAGCCGTCTCGCCGGTTTCCGACGAGCCATCGTCGATCCCGCTGCGGCGCAGGATCGCGCGAATGCGCGCCAACAAAAGGCGCAGCGAAAACGGCTTCGAGATGTAATCGTCCGCGCCCATCTCGAACCCGGCTTCTTCGTCGCGCTCGTCATCCTTGCTGGTGAGGAAGATGACGGGGAGCGCAGAGCGCTCGCGCAATCTGGCGAGCAGTTCCAATCCGTCCATGCGCGGCATCTTGATGTCGAAAACGGCAAGGTCGGGCGGATTTTCGGATAGCGCCCGCAGCGCGGTTTCCCCGTCGGAATAGACCCGCGTTTCGAACCCTTCCGCCTGCAACGCGATGGAGACCGTGGTGAGGATGTTGCGATCGTCATCGACCAACGCAATCACACGCCGGTCGTCGCGGCGCAGGGGGGAGACGGGTTCGCTGGTCTGGGTGGTATGATCCATGGTCGTTATGCAGTTCGAATATCTCGTTACCGCGAGGTAGCGTGTGCGGGGTGAACTCACAACGCACAGGAATGCGATGGTGCACGGTTTATGCTGTATACGCCGGTTTGACGGACGGCGCGTGCGCTTCTATGCGGCTGCCACACCGAATCATGCATTCGTATGCAAGTTATGCTGGCTGGCACACGCCCACCTGGCAAGACGGATTGAATTTCAGGAGATTGGCCCTCGTGCCCGCACCCTTGCACCACAGCCTTGCCGACCAGGGCATTTCGACCGACGCGACCATCCACGCGAACCTCGATTCAGGTCAGCTGACGAAGGCCGCGCTCGACAATGGCGAGGGTCGCAAGGCCAAGCACGGGCCGCTGGTGGTGGAGACCGGCAAGCACACCGGACGCAGCGCGAAGGACAAGTTCGTCGTCCGCGACGCCGAGACCGAGGGCACCGTCTGGTGGGACAACAACGCCTCGATGACGCCCGCGCATTTCGCCGCGCTCAAGGAAGATTTCTTCGCCGCGCTGGGTGACAAGGACGCGCTCTACGTCGCCGATCTGTTCGGCGGTTCGCAGGCCGAATATCGCGTCAACGTGCGCGTCATCAACGAACTGGCGTGGCACAACCAGTTCATCCGCACGCTGCTGGTTCGCCCGACCGAGGCGGAGCTGGCCGACTTCGTGCCGGAATACACGATCATCGACCTGCCCAGCTTCAAGGCCGACCCCGAACGCCACGGCTGCCGCAGCGAAACCGTGATCGCGGTCAACCTGTCGGAGAAGCTGATCCTGATCGGTGGCACGAAATACGCGGGGGAGATGAAGAAGAGCGTGTTCGGCGTGCTCAACTATCTCCTGCCGCCCAAGGGCGTGATGCCGATGCACTGCTCGGCCAATATCGGCCCCGACGGCAAGACCGCGGTGTTCTTTGGCCTGTCAGGCACCGGTAAGACGACGCTGTCGGCCGATGCCAGCCGCACGCTTATCGGCGATGACGAGCATGGCTGGTCGGACGATGCGGTCTTCAACTTCGAAGGCGGCTGCTACGCGAAGATGATCCGCCTCAACCCCGAGGCCGAGCCCGAGATTTTTGCGACCACGAAGATGGAAGGCACCGTCCTCGAAAACGTGGTGCTGGACGAGACCGGCGAAATCGACCTCGACGACAACAGCCTCGCGGAAAATACCCGCGGCGCCTATCCGCTCAGCTCCATCCCCAACACCAGCGAGAAGAACCTTGGCCCGGTGCCGAGCAACGTGATCATGCTGACCGCCGATGCCTTCGGCGTGCTGCCTCCGATCGCGCGGCTGACGCCCGATCAGGCCATGTACCACTTCCTGTCGGGCTACACCGCCAAGGTCGCGGGCACCGAAATCGGCGTGACCGAGCCCGAAGCGACCTTCTCGACCTGCTTTGGCGCGCCGTTCATGCCGCGCCACCCGTCGGTCTACGGCAATCTGCTCAAGAAACGGATCGCCGAGGGCGGGGTGCAGTGCTGGCTGGTCAACACCGGCTGGACCGGCGGCAAGTACGGGACGGGCAACCGCATGCCGATCAAGGCCACCCGTGCGCTGCTCAACGCGGCGCTCGATGGTGACCTGGCGAATGTCGAATATCGCAAGGACCCCAATTTCGGGTTCGACGTGCCCGTGTCTGTGCCCGCGCTGGAAGCCGCGGGTATCGATCAGTCGATCCTTGACCCGCGCACGACTTGGGCGGATGGCGCGCAGTACGATGCTACGGCGCAGAAGCTGGTGAAGCTGTTCGTCGACAATTTCGAGCCTTTCGCGGCGCATGTCGATCAGGGTGTGCGCGACGCCGCGCCGCAGCCCGCACGACAGGACGCCTAGCCGCGCAACGACTTTCCCGGTTGGAGAGGAGGGGCCCCGCACGGTGAAAGCCGGAGCGGGGCCCTAATTGCATCAGGCGCCCGTGCGAGGAGCTCTACGCCGACACCTGCGGGTCTGGCTTTCGCCAGATATCATCCAAAGTTAGCTTGGGCGCGTGTGCTGGCTCAGCGAAGTTAGCTACCTTAGTATCCCAAGGGAAATTCCCGCTGTGGATAAAATGCACCGCAAGGCGAAGGGCACTTCCGCGATGATCCGTTACAGCCTCCGCTTCGTTTCCGACGGGATCCGTGAAGAGGAAACCCGCGAGTTCGAGAAGCGCGATGGAGCATTCGTGTTCTGGCTGGCCGAAACGAAGGATGGGCGCGAGATCGACATCAGCGCCGACGCCCGGCCGCTGTGCCGGATCAAGCGGTCGCGCGCCAACAAGGATTTCTGGATCATCAGCAGCCCGTCGGACCTCGATCTGCCCTAAATTCGACATCTGCCGGCGCTAGCTCAATCCTTCGGAACCCTTGGTGAAGGAGCGCGTGATGAGCCTGTTCGATTCGATCCTGAAAAGCACGGGCGGCGCGCCCGACGATGTAGTCAACTTGGCGGACAAGCTCGGGATCGATCCAGCAATGGCCGAGAAGGCGATCGCAGCGCTCAGCCAGGCGCATACCAAGCCGGGCGACACGGTCGATCAGGCGGCGGCAAAGACCGGGATCGACACCGGCATTCTCGGCCAAATTGTGGAGCAGATTGGCGGTGAGGGATCGCTTGGCGAATATGCCCGCCAGTTGCAGGAGCATCCGCAGGCGGCCGGCATTCTCAAGATGCTCGACATGGATGGCGACGGCGACGTGATCGACGACATCACCGGCTTGGCGGGCAAGTTCTTCGGCAAGAAATGATCCGCGCGCGCGGGTGCGCTTCATGCTGGCGACAGCCCTTCGGTATCAATGCGGGCACATGTTCACACGGCTGACCTTGGCGCTGGCATTGTTCGCTGCCCCGGCCATCGCGCTGGCGCAGCAGGCTGGGCCCGGCGAAGCCGCCGCGCCGGTAGCAGACGCGTCTCCGCAGGTCTTCGATGTCCAGCTGGTCGCGCGCTATCCGCACGACCCCGATGCGTTCACGCAAGGGTTGTTGTGGCACGACGGCTATCTTTACGAAACGACCGGTCGTGCCGGCCAATCGCAACTGCGCAAGGTCGATCTCGCCACCGGCGAAGTTCTCGCCGCGACCGACCTGCCGCCCGATCAGTTCGGGGAAGGGCTGGCCCTGTGGGGCGACGAGCTGATCGGCCTGACCTGGCTCAATGGGACAATCCACCGCTGGTCTCTCGACACGCTCGAACCGATCCGCAGCGATCCCTTCGGCTACGAGGGCTGGGGCCTGGCGACGCTCGGAGACGACCTCGTCGAATCCGATGGCAGCGCGGCGCTCCGCTTTCTCGACCCCCAAACATATGAGGTGCGGCGCGAGGTTGCGGTGACCTATGAAGGCAAGCCGCTGACCCAGATCAACGAGCTGGAGGCGGTGGGCGGCCTTATCTACGCGAATATCTGGCACACCGGCTTCATCGTCGCGATCGACCCGGCGGACGGGGTTGTCCGCCGCGTGATCGACCTGCGCCCCCTCGTGGAAGCGATGCCGGTCGGATCGC
>Ga0208018_100051_pt1 | contig 53861 bp, 52 predicted proteins | sample 31_taG_FD_184105 | JGI IMG/M metagenome (GOLD analysis project Ga0208018, IMG submission 184105) | Marine viral communities from the Gulf of Mexico - 31_GoM_OMZ_CsCl metaG (SPAdes) (version 2) | ecosystem: Environmental > Aquatic > Marine > Oceanic | place: Gulf of Mexico | collected 2015-07-12 | reverse complement strand
GGCGTCAGTACGTGGTCGTGATGGCTGGCGGGCACCACTTCATGCAGACCAAGGTCAGCGATGCGGTGGTCGCCTACGCGCTGCCCGACACAACCTCCTGAGCTATCCCTCAGGCAAAACTAAAGCGGGCCGCGATGGTAAGTCGCGGCCCGCTTCGTTTCGGCAGTGTGCCGATCAGTGGTACTTGGCGTAGGTCAGGTCGAACCGGTCGGCGTCCATCACCTTGGTCCATGCGGCGACGAAGTCGCGCGCGAACTTCTCCTCGTTGCCGTTCTCGGCATAGACCTCCGCGACCGAGCGCAGCTGCGAGTTGCTGCCGAACACCAGATCGGTGCGCGTCGCGTGCCACTTCTCTTCGCCAGAGGCGCGGTCGGTACCGACGAATTCTTCGTCGCCGCTTTCGTCGACCGTCGCCCACTTGGTGCCCATGTCGAGCAGGTTGACGAAGAAGTCGTTGGTCAGCTGGCCGGGCCGGTCGGTCAGTACGCCGATGCTGTTGCCGTGCTTGGCGTGCTTGCTCACCGCACCCAGCGCGCGCATCCCGCCGACCAGCACGGTCATCTCGGGGATCGAGAGGCCCAGCAGGCTGGCCCGGTCGATCAGCAGGTCCTCGGTCTTCACGCTCGCCTTGGTCTTCAGGTAGTTGCGGAAGCCGTCGGCGAAGGGCTCCATCGGTTCGAAGCTGTCCGCATCGGTCTGCTCCTCGGTGGCATCGCCGCGCCCGGTAGTGACCGGAACCGCGATGTCGAACCCGGCATCCTTCGCCGCCTTTTCGACCGCCGCCGAACCGGCAATCACGATCGCGTCGGCCATCGAGATGTCGTCGCGCAGCTCATCCAGCTTGGAGAGGACCTTGCCCAGTTCCTCGGGATCGTTGACCGCCCAGCTGCGCATCGGCTCCATTCGGACATGCGCGCCGTTCGCCCCGCCGCGATGGTCGCTCTTGCGGTAGGTGCTGGCCGAGGCCCATGCCGCCTTGACCAGCTCGGCGACCGACAGACCGCTGCCCAGTACCTTGTCCTTGAACAGGGTGACGGCGGTGTCGGAGACTTCGAGGCCCGCAGGCACCGGGTCCTGCCAGATCAGGTCTTCCGAGGGGACATCCGGGCCAAGGTAGCGGACCTTGGGCCCCATATCGCGGTGGCACAGCTTGAACCACGCGCGGGCGAAGGCATCGTCGAGCGCGGCCTGATCGTCGCGGAAGCGTTCGGAAATCTTGCGATATTCCGGGTCCATCTTCAGCGCCATGTCGGCGGTGGTCATCATGGTCGGCACCTTCTTCGAAGGATCGCGCGCGTCGGGCGCCATGTCTTCGGGATCGGGATCGACCGGCTGCCACTGCTGCGCACCCGCCGGGCTCTTCACCAGCTCGTAGTCGTACTTGAACAGCAGGCGGAAATAGTCGCCGCCCCACTGCGTCGGGTTGGGGGTCCACGCGCCTTCTAAGCCCGAGGTGGTGATGTGCCCCTTCTCGATCTGCTCGGCATCCGTCGCCCAGCCGAAGCCCATCAGCTGCAGCGCCTCGCTTTCGGGCGATCCGCTCAGCTGGTCGGCGGGCACCGCCCCGTGGCACTTGCCGAAGGCGTGGCCGCCGGCGGTGAGCGCGACCGTTTCCTCGTCGTTCATCGCCATCCGGCTGAACGTCTCGCGCATGTCGCGTGCGGACTGGAGCGGGTCGGGATTGCCGCCGGGGCCTTCGGGATTGACGTAGATCAGCCCCATCTGGATCGCGGCGAGCGGGTTTTCGAGCGCCTTGCCCTCATCGGGGATGATGCGCGTTTCGACACCTTGGTCGACCCACTCTTCTTCCGATCCCCAGTAGATGTCGTTCTCCGGCTCGTAGACGTCCTTGCGACCGCCGCCGAAGCCGAACACCGGCCCGCCCATGCTTTCTATCGCGACGTTGCCGGTCAGGATGAACAGGTCGGCCCAGCTGATGTGCTTCCCGTATTTCTGCTTGATCGGCCACAGGAGGCGGCGCGCCTTGTCGAGGTTGCCGTTGTCGGGCCAGGAATTGAGCGGAGCAAACCGCTGCTGGCCGCTCGACGCGCCTCCGCGCCCGTCGCCGGTGCGGTAGGTGCCCGCCGCGTGCCACGCCATGCGGATGAAGAACGGGCCGTAGTTGCCGTAATCCGCCGGCCACCAGGGCTGGCTGTCGGTCATCAGCGCGTGGAGGTCTGCCTTGAGCGCCGCGTAGTCGAGCGCGTTGAACGCCTCGCAATAATCGAAATCCTCGCCCATCGGGTCGGGCGACTGCCCGCCTTGCGTCAGGATGTGGAGGTCGAGTGCATCGGGCCACCAGTCCTTGTTGGTGCGCCCCAGCAGCGCGCGCACGCCGCCATCGCCATGTACGGGGCAACCGCCCCCGATCGAACCAGTCTTCGCGTCCATCATCCACTCCTTCTCGCATGCGACTCGTATCGCGTGATGAAAGGAGAATGCTCCCGCTACGGTGATTGGTCCAATCGATTAATTGGCTTTGACTTATCACCTTGGGCGATGGTGCGACTCGCGCAAGCCCCAAATGCAAAGCGCCGCCATCCGGGTTGCGAATGGCGGCGCTTTCGCGTCTGCTGTTGGCGAGGCTTAGCTCACTGCTATATCGTCCGTCTCTGCGGTTTCGACCGTCGGGGCGGCATCTTCGATGCTTCCCTCCGCAGGGTCTTCGTTCGCCTGCACCGGCTCGACAGGTCCTGCTTCCAGGACCCGATCGATCACGCCAGCCGCCTGAACCTTGCCGAGCGCGTCGAGGAAGGCCGCATCCCACATCTCGTCGAAGCCGCTGGCGGAGAACTTTGCCAGCGTACCCGAACCTTCGGTCACGATGGTTTCGACCACCTTGGAGCTCGCGCGGTCGTAGAACTGCCATTCGACCTTGACGTCGATCGTCCCCTTGAAGCCCTTGACCGAGGAACACAGGTTCATCGCGGTAGGGGCCATCACCGCGCCCAGCAGGATGTCGCCCTTGTCGTTCGATTCCGCCGCAAAAAGGTCGCCCGAATCCGAGACCACTGCGACTTCGCTCTTGCCCAGCTTTTCGGAAACCAGCCGGTCGTATCGCTCGAAATCCTGGGTCTTCTTTTCCTTGGGCAGCTCGATATTGCTCGGGAAGACGCACAGCGTTCCCCCCTTCACGCGCGCCTCGATCGGAGCGGTTTCGGTGTCGAGCACGACCTTGGCGAGTTGGAGCGACTTGGTCTCGGCGTGGGCCGAAGCGGGCACGGCGAGTGCCACCAGCGCGCCCGCGAGCGCGCACTGCTTGAACGTCATTTCGAATGTTCCCCCTGAACGATCCCGTCCGCGCCGAGGCCGGACGGGATCGAAATACATCTGCCCGAAAAATCCTACAAGCAAATGCTATGCGGGGGAGGGGCTTACGCGGCTTGCGCGATCTCGTCCGCCGGTTCGGTGCGGATCAGGTAGTCGAACGCGGTAAGGCCGGCCTTCGCGCCCTGGCCCATCGCGACGACGATCTGCTTGTAGGGCACGATCGTCGCATCGCCTGCGGCGAAGATGCCGGGCAGGTTGGTTGCGCCGCGCCCATCGGTGACGATCTCGCCGTGCTTCGACAGATCGAGTCCGGAATCCTTCAGCCATTCGGTGTTGGGGACGAGGCCGATCTGCACGAACACGCCCGCCAGTTCGATCGTGCGTTCTTCGCCGCTGTCGCGGTCCTTCACGATCAAGCCGTTCACGCGGGTGCCGTCGCCGGTGACCTCAGTCGTCTGGCCGTTGGTCACGATCTCGACATTGTCGAGGCTCTCGAGCTTCTTCACCAGCACCGCGTCGGCGCGCAGCTGCGTGTCGAATTCGATCAGCGTCACGTGGTCGACGATCTTGGCGAGGTCGATCGCCGCTTCGACGCCCGAGTTGCCGCCGCCGATCACCGCGATCCGCTTGCCCTTGAACAGCGGGCCGTCGCAGTGCGGGCAATAGGCCACGCCCTTGTTGCGGTATTCCTGCTCGCCCGGCACGCCGAGATTGCGCCAGCGGGCACCCGTGGCGAGGATGATCGCGCGCGCCGACAGCTCGCCGCCATTGGCGAAGCGGACCTTGTGCATGCCGCCCTCCTGCTTGGCGGGGATCAGCTTTTCGGCCTGCACCAGGTCTATCTTGTCGATTGCGTTCTCTTTGACCTGCTCGTCGAGGTCGGCGGAGAGCTTGGGGCCTTCGGTGTAGGCGGTGCCGGGCAGGTTCTCGATCCCGAGCGTATCCTGCAACTGCCCGCCGAAGCGCTCAGCAGCGATGCCGGTGCGGAAACCCTTGCGCGCGGTGTAGACCGAGGTCGCGACCCCGGCAGGTCCGCCGCCGATCACCAGCACTTCGTAAGGCTCGCGCTCGTTCAGCTTGGCTGCGGCCTTCGCGCCCGCGCCGGTATCGAGCCGTTCGAGGATCTGCGGCAGTTCGATCTTGCCGTTGTAGAAAGGTTCGCCGTTCAGAAACGTCGCGGGCACGGCCATGATATCGCGCGCCTCGACCTCGTCCTTGTACGCGCCGCCTTCGATCAGCGTCGCGGTGATGCGGCTGTTCTCCAGCGCCATCAGGGTGAGCGCCTGAACTACATCCGGGCAGTTGTGGCACGAGAGCGAAAAGAACATCTCGAACTCCAGGTCGGTCTCAATCCGGCGGATATCCTCCAGCACATCGGCGTCGACCTTGGGCGGGTGGCCGCCCGCCCACAGCAGCGCGAGCACCAGCGAGGTGAACTCGTGACCCATCGGCAGCCCGGCAAAGCGAACCCACTTTTCGGCATCATTGCCGCGGCGGATGATGAAGCTGGGCTTGCGTTCGAAGTCGCCGTCGAAGTCCACGCTGACCAGATCGTGCAGCGCAGCGATCTCTTCCAAGAGTTCGCGCGTCTTGGCCGACGTCTCGTCGTCGCCCAGCGATGCGACAAGCTCCACCGGCTCACGCAGGTTTTGCAGGTACTGCTTCAGCTGATCGGTCATCTGGGCATCGAGCATGGGAAGGGACTCCATCGAAAATTCGTCATTGCGAGCCGCTGGGGGCGGCGTGGCAATCCATCATCGAACAGGTCGGCCTGGACCGGTTCGAACATGAATCGCTTTTTGGTTATCATCCCTCGCGATGACGAGGAGGGTTGGGGGAGGGTGTGGAGGCCCGGCGTGTGCCGAGCCTCCGATAGTAACGCTTAGATCTTGCCGACGAGGTCGAGCGAGGGGGCGATCGTTTCGCTGCCTTCTTCCCACGCGGCCGGGCAGACCTGGCCGGGGTTCTCGCGGACGTACTGCGCCGCCTTGATCTTGCGGGCGAGTTCGTTGGCATTGCGGCCCACGCCTTCGCAGGTCTGTTCCATGATCTGGATCACGCCGTCGGGATCGACCACGAAGGTCGCACGGTCGGCGAGGCCCATTTCCTCACGCAGCACGTCGAAGTTCTTCGACAGCGTGTGCAGCTGGTCGCCGAGGAACGGAAACTTCAGCTTGCCGATCTTGTCGGAGGTGTCGTGCCATGCCTTGTGGCTGAAATGCGTGTCGGTGCTGACGGCATAGACTTCCACGCCCATCTTCTGGAGCATGGCGTACTGCTCGCCGAGGTTTTCCAGCTCGGTCGGGCACACGAAGGTGAAGTCCGCCGGGTAGAAGAAGAAGATCGCCCACTTGCCCTTCACATCCTCGTCGGTGACTTCGAAGAAATCCTTGCCGGCCTGGAAAGCGGTGGCTTTGAACGGTTTGATCTGGCTTCCGATGATACCCATTGCGTGTCTCCTATGAGGGTTTGAAACTGGACGCCTAGATAGGGACTGCTGCAACGCACAAAAGCGATTTGTGACGATGGCGGCCATCGGAATTATCGATCAAGTTTGTGGAACTTTTTGTGGGTGGGAATGCAAGCGCTCCATAGTGTGACTTCGATTGGGATGTTCCCTAATGAGCTGGCACTTCCGTCCGAATATCAGGGTGCGGAAACCCCCCATTAGGAGCTCGTTTCCTAAATTCTCCCGACTCGGAGATTCCAATGGCGTTCACGGAACAAGAGAAGCAGGAATGGCACGCGGCGCGACGAAGGGATCGTAACTGCGATAGCCGGGACGCGCGCGCTACTTGCGCTCATTGCGGGGCGCCAGCCCCGATGAGTGAGCTACTTGCCAATTTTCCGCTTTGTGTAGCTTGCGACGGCTGACGTCTGAGAAGCTGAGCACTCGAATTCATCTGCTGAGCAAAAACCACTACCCGCACTGCGCCCGGTGCAGCAGTGCCTGATCCGCCAGCACGCAGGCCATCATCGCCTCGACCACGGGCACGCCGCGGATGCCGACGCAGGGGTCGTGGCGGCCCTTGGTGCTGATCTGGGTTGCCTCGCCCTCTCTTGTAATCGTGTCGACCGGGGTGAGGATCGATGATGTAGGCTTGAACGCCACGCGGCAGGTGACCTGCTGGCCGGTGGCGATCCCGCCCGCGATGCCGCCCGCGTGGTTGGCGGTGAACTCGGGTGCGTCGCCGTCTGCCGAGGGCCGCATCGGGTCCGCGTTCGCTTCGCCCGAGAGGCGCGCGGCGTCGAAGCCGTCGCCGATCTCCACGCCCTTGACCGCATTGATGCTCATCATCGCCGCCGCCAGCTCGCTGTCGAGCTTGGCGTAGAGCGGCGCGCCCCAGCCTGCGGGCACGCCGGTGGCCACGCACTCGACCACCGCGCCGAGCGAGGAGCCTGCCTTGCGCGCGTCATCGACCAGTGTTTCCCAGCGCGCCGCGGCGTCGGCGTCGGGGCACCAGAAAGGGTTCTGTCCGATCTGGTCGGCGTCGAAATTGGCCGGGTCGATCCGGTCGCCGCCGATCTCGGCGACGTACGCGAGGATGCTCACCTGCGGCACGACCAGCCGCGCCACCGCGCCCGCCGCGACGCGCATCGCGGTCTCGCGCGCACTCGACCGCCCGCCGCCGCGATAGTCGCGAAAGCCGTATTTGGCGTCGTAGGTGTAGTCGGCGTGGCCGGGCCGATAGGCCTGCGCGACGTTGGAATAGTCCTTCGATCGCTGATCGACGTTCTCGATCATCAGCGAAATCGGCGTGCCGGTGGTGCGCTGTATTCCGTCTTGGCCCTCGAACACGCCCGAGAGGATGCGCACCGCATCGGGCTCGCGCCGCTGGGTGGTGAACTTGCTCTGCCCCGGCTTGCGCTTGTCGAGCCAGGGCTGGATGTCGTCCTCGGACAAAGCAATGCCCGGCGGGCACCCGTCGACCACCGCGCCGATCGCCGGCCCGTGGCTTTCCCCCCAGGTGGTGAAGCGGAAGACCCGCCCGAATGTGTTCCAGCTCATGGCGCGAAACGTTGCCGCAAGCGCGGGGCGGTGTCCACGCCCCGAACCACTCGAGCGCATTTTCCTACTCCGCAGGGGCGCGGTAGGGTGAAGGTGCTCTTTGCCATCGTCGGTTCAGCGGCATCACTCGCGCCAGTGATCGCCTCACGCGATTAAACTGCGCTCACTGATCGAGTGGATTTCCTCCCCTGGACACTGTGTCAGGTGTGTCAGGGCCACCTCCGGATCGGCAAAACCTGCGCACTGCGCTGGCAATGCGAGTCGGAGTAGGGCAAGAACAAACCATGATTGCAAAGCTCACAGGAACGCTCGACGCGACCGGCCCCGACTGGGCGGTGATCGACGTTGGCGGGGTGGGCTACCTCGTCCACTGCTCGACCCGCACGCTCGACGCGCTCGGCAGCGAGGGCGGCGAGGCGCGGGTGTTCACCGACTTGCAGGTGAGCGAAAACGACATGCGGCTGCTCGGTTTCGCCGAAGCGGCGGAGCGCGACTGGTTCCGCCTGCTCACATCGGTGCAGGGCGTGGGCAGCAAGGTCGCGCTGGCGATCCTCTCGGTCCTGTCGGCGGGCGAGGTGCAGGCGGCCTGCGCCAGCGGCGACGCGGCGATGGTAGCGCGGGCGAACGGCGTGGGGCCCAAGCTTGCGGGCCGGATCGTCAACGAGTTGCAGGACAAGGCGGGCGCGCTGCCCGTCGCCCCGGGCGGGGTGGCGGTGGCAGCCCCCAGGGGCGGGGCAAGCGCAGACGCGGTCTCCGCGCTGGAAAACCTCGGCTTCAAACCGGCGATCGCGGCCAAGGCGGTGGCGGAGGCGATGGGCGAACTGGGCGAAGGCGCGAGCGAGGGCGAACTGATCCGCGTGGCGCTCAAGAAGGCGGCGGGGTGAAGGAGGTGGCTATGCGAGTGACACTGATGGCGGTTGTAGCGCTGGCGATCGGCGCACCTGCGGTGGCGCAGGAGGTCTCCTACGGGCCGGTGTTCACCGAGTTCGGCCCCGTCGTGGACGTCCCCGATGCGGACCTCGCCATACCCGAGGACGCGAGCTTCCACGTCGCGTTCGACGTGTCGCGCGGCGCCGAGGATGGCAAGCTCAACCGCGGCTTCGAAAGCGCGGCACGCTTCATCAACATGCACGCGCGCGCCGGGGTTGCGCCGATGGAGAACCGCGCGGCGGTGGTCGTGCATGGGCCTGCGGTGCTCGACCTGCTGACCGACGTCGCTTGGGGAGCGCGCGGTCGCGGCGAGGCGAACCCCTCGGGTGCAGCGGTCCGCGAGATGATCGACCAGGGCGTGCGCTTCATCGTATGCGGTCAGAGCGCGGCGGGGCAGGGCGTCGCGAAGTCCGAGCTGATCCCGGGCGTGGAACTGGCCCCCTCCGCCATGACCGCCCACGCGCTGCTCCAGCAGCAGGGCTATACGGTGAACCCGTTTTGAGTGTGCTTTTGAAACTCGCGGCGGCCGCGGCAATCCTGCATGCCCTGTTCCTCCTGTTCGTCATGTACCACATGTCGGGAGGGGAGCTGATTACCAATCCTGTAGTGTGGGCTTTAGCGATCTGGGCGATCGCCCCCACCGGATTTGTTGGCTGGCGAGCGCTCTCTTCCAAGGTATGGGCAGCGGCCTTGGTCCCAATCATCCTATGGGGCACGCACGCAGCTTACGACATCGGCTTCGTGTCCACGAGCAGCACAACGGCGCTCGGTTGGCTATTCCTGCCGATTTACGAGTGGGTGTTTATCGGGCTCGTCGGCATAATCAGGGTATTGGTAGAGGAATGACCGAGCCCGTCCCCCTCGACGTCCCCGAGCGTCTGCGTGACCACCCCATCCTCGTCACACTGAACTTGTTTCAGGGGCCAGGCGGCGTCTCGCGCGGTTTCATCGGTTCGAAGCCGAGCCTAATCGCCAAGTCTCGCCAGTCCGGGTTCTCGCGGGTTATCAGGTTGAGCTTCCAGTCGCGGTGCCAGTTCTTCAGCTGCTTCTCGCGTTTGATCGCCAACTCCATTGTGTTGAACAGTTCGAAGTGGACCAGCCGATGCACCGCGTAGCGCTTGGTGAAGCTGTCGACCGCGCCCTCGCGGTGTTGCCACAGGCGGGCGACCAGATCGGATGTGACGCCGATGTAGAGCGTGCCGAAAGGCTTGCTCGCGAGGATGTAGACGCAGGGCTGCTTCTCGGTCGGCATGAGGTGGAGACTGCCGTCGGCTGGACCCTGAAACAAGTTCAGGGTGACGACTTAGTACTATGACCGACCAACCCCTCCACACACCCGAACGCCTGCCGGACGATCCCGATGCGGCGCTGCGGCCCAAGACGCTCAACGAGTTCATCGGGCAGGAGGCTGCGCGCGAGAACCTTGGCGTGTTCATCGCCGCCGCCAAGCGCCGCGGCGAGGCGATGGATCATACGCTGTTCTTCGGGCCGCCGGGGCTGGGCAAGACCACGCTGGCGCAGATCGTCGCGCGCGAGCTGGGGGCGGGCTTTCGCTCCACGAGCGGGCCGGTGATCGCCAAGGCGGGCGACCTTGCCGCGCTGCTCACCAATCTCGAACCGCACGACGTGCTGTTCATCGACGAGATCCACCGCCTCAATCCGGTGGTCGAAGAAGTGCTCTACCCCGCGATGGAGGACCGCGCGCTCGACATCATGATCGGGGAGGGGCCCTCGGCGCGATCCGTCCGGATCGACCTGCCGCCCTTCACGCTGATCGGCGCGACCACAAGGCAGGGTCTGCTGACCACTCCCTTACGCGATCGCTTCGGCATTCCAGTGCGGTTGAATTTCTACACCCACGAGGAGCTGGAGCGGGTGGTGACGCGCGGGGCGAACAAGCTGGGCCTGAGCATCGAGCCCGATGGCGCGCGCGAGATTGCGCGGCGCTCTCGCGGAACGCCGCGCGTGGCGGGCCGCCTGCTGCGCCGCGTGCGCGACTTCGCCAGCGTCGACAACGCGCCGAGCATCTCCGCGCAGGTGGCCGACAGCGCGCTGACCAAGCTGGAGGTCGATTCGCTGGGGCTCGATGCGATGGACCGCCGCTACCTGACCATGATCGCGGAGACCTATGGCGGCGGCCCGGTGGGGATCGAGACGCTGGCGGCGGGCCTCGCCGAGCCCCGCGACACGCTGGAGGATGTGGTCGAACCGTTCCTGATCCAGCTCGGGCTGGTGGCACGCACCGCGCGTGGGCGCTGCCTCAATGCGGGCGGGTGGCAGCACCTCGGGCTGGAGGGGCCGCGCGATTCGTCGAACGACCTTTTCGGAAGTCAGGGCTGAGTTTCGCGTAACCACTTCCCACGCCGGGGTGCCAGCGTGGGACAGGTTGGCCGGTGGATGGTCTCCGCCAGGCAAAATCTTCGCAAGCCAATGCTTTTTCATGGTTAATCGCGTTGCGAACCCTACCCCGAACAAGGCCTAAGGCAGATAGGCGCACTTTGCCCGACCCATCGGAGCCGCCGGTGGAAACGGTTTGTAAAGCGCCGCAACAGTAAATGAGCCCGGCCTATGTCGATGAAGATAGCCCTCGCCAAACTCTCCGCCACCGCTGCGGGCACCGCACTGCTTGCAGGCGGCGCGCTCCACGTGGCCGAAGAACAGGTCGCTGCGTCCGACTACAAGTCGGTCAAGGACGCGCCGCAGCCTGCGATGCGCTACGTCAAGGAAGACCGGGTGGTCGAACGGCAAGTGCCGCGCACCACGCTGCGCAAGCGGCGGGTGGTGAAGCGCACGGTCGAATGCGTTCCCGAAAGCCTTGCGAGGGATGGCTACATCGGCGGCACCGGTGTGGGCGCGGGCGAGCAGGTCATTTACGACGCACGCAGTCGCACTGCCCGCGTCGCGCGCGACGATGCCGATCTGGTGGCTGCGGCGGAAGCCTGCGCGCAGTTCGGCGACGGCGCCTCGCGCACGGTCGTCGCGGTGGCCCCGACAACCACACGCGTCGGTTACGGCGGCGGATTCTCGGGTGGCGGCGGCGGCCAGGGCGGCGGCACCACCGTGATCGGCGGTAGCAGCGGCGGCGGTTTCGGAGGCGGCTTCTTCGGCGGTTTCTTCGGCGGCGGCGGTAGCAGCGGCACGGTTGCGATCAGCACCACTACGACCAGCGGCGTCGGCTCGACCGGCGACATCTCGAGCTCGGGCGGGATCGATATCGATATCGATGTCGGCGCGTCGACGTCTACCTCCACCTCGGGTGGATCGACCTCGACTTCGGGCGGGTCGACATCGACCTCCACCGGCGGCGTCACCTCGACCAGTAGCAGTTCCTCGACCACCGGCGGTGTGTCGACCTCTACCGGTGGGGTTTCGACGTCGACCGGCGGGGTCAGCACCTCTACCGGCGGGGTGAGCACCTCTACCGGCGGCGTCAGCACGTCGTCTTCGACGTCGTCCTCCACCTCGGGCAATCCGTCGAGTTCGACCAGCTCGAGTTCCTCGGGCAATGTATCGAGCAGCAGCTCGGGCAATGTTTCCAGCTCGTCGTCGGGCGATGTCTCGAGTTCGTCCTCGGGCGACGTGTCGAGCAGCTCTTCGACTTCGGGGGATGTCAGCAGCAGCTCATCCACATCGGGCGATGTGTCGAGCAGTTCGTCCACTTCGGGCGACGTGAGCAGCAGCTCTTCGACCTCCGGTGACGTGAGCAGCAGTTCCTCCACCTCGGGCGATGTCAGCACCAGCTCGGGCAATTCCTCGAGCAAGGGTTCGTCGAGCAGAGGCGGGTCCAGCCACGGGGGATCGAGCTGGGGCGGATCGAGCCGCGGCGGGTCGAGCTGGGGCGGCTCCAGTCACGGGGGCAGCAACGGCTGGTCGAGCACCGGCGGTTCGGGCCATCCCGGCGGCAGCAGCGGCCACCCTGTGCCTGCGCCGCCGATTGGCCTGCTGTTCGGGGCGGCCGCGCTGGCGGTGATCACCCGCCGCAAATGGTCTTCCAAATCCACAGACTGATCGGCATCTCGCACCGATCCTGACGGACAAGTCAGCGCAGCACTGCGCTGTAGCTTGGGCGGGGGCTGCTTGCCAGGAGCGGCTTCCGCCCTTTCGATTCGCACCACGGAAAAGGGCCCGGCCATCGCTGGCCGAGCCCCTTGTCGGATTGCTTCGAGCGCCGCTTACTGGCTGGCGAGCTTGCGGATCACGTACTGGAGGATGCCGCCGTTGCGGTAGTAGTCCAGCTCGTTCTCGGTATCGATCCGGCACTTCGCGACGAAGCTGAAGGTGCTGCCGTCCTCGCGCGTCACATCGACCGTCACATCCTGTGCCGGCTTCAGATCGGCAAGGCCGCGAATGGTGAAGCTGTCGGTCGCCTTGAGGCCCAGCGTCTCGCGCGTATCGCCATCCTTGAACTGCAGCGGCAGCACGCCCATCCCGACGAGGTTGGAGCGGTGAATACGCTCGTAGCTCTCGACGATCACGGCGCGCACGCCGAGCAGGATCGTGCCCTTCGCGGCCCAGTCGCGGCTGGAGCCGGTGCCGTATTCCTGGCCCGCGATCACCACCAGCGGGGTGCCGTCTTCCTTGTGACGCATCGCTGCGTCGTAGATCGGCATCTGTTCGCCCTTGTAGGTGGTGTAGCCACCCTCGACGCCCGGAACCATCTCGTTCTTGATGCGGATGTTGGCAAAGGTGCCGCGCATCATCACGTCGTGGTTGCCGCGGCGGCTGCCGTAGGAGTTGAAGTCCGCCTTCGAGACCTGGTGGCTCTTCAGGTACTCGCCTGCGGGCGAATCCTCCTTGATCGAGCCGGCCGGGCTGATGTGGTCGGTGGTGACCGAGTCAGCCAGGATGGCCAGCGGCTTTGCGTCGTTGATATCGGCGACCGGTTCGGGGTCCATCTTCATCCCGTCGAAGAACGGCGGGCTGGCGACGTAGGTGCTGGTCGGGTTCCAGCGATAGGTGTCGCTCGGCTCCACCGTGATCGCGCGCCAGTGCTCGTCGCCTTCGTAGACGTTGGCATAGCGGCTCACGAACATGTCGCGATTGACATTGGCGGCGCGCAGCTCCGCGACTTCCTGGTTGGTCGGCCAGATGTCGGCCAGCATGACGGGCTTGCCGTGCTGGTCTTCGCCCAGCGGCGTGTCGATGATGTCCTCGGTCACCGTGCCCTTGATCGCATAGGCGACCACCAGCGGCGGCGAGGCGAGGAAGTTGGCGCGCACGTCGGGCGACACGCGGCCTTCGAAGTTGCGGTTGCCCGACAGGACCGAGGCAGCGACGATGTCGTTCGAGTTGATCGCCTTGCTGATCGCGGGCGCCAGCGGGCCGGAGTTACCGATGCAGGTCGTGCAGCCATAGCCGACCAGATCGAAGCCCATCGCGTCGAGATCGTCCTGCAGGCCCGACTTGATAAGATAGTCGGTGACTACCTGCGACCCGGGAGCGAGGCTGGTCTTGACCCACGGTGCGGGCTTCAGCCCCTTTTCACGCGCCTTCTTGGCAACCAGACCGGCGGCGATCAGCACGTCCGGGTTGGAAGTGTTGGTGCAGCTGGTGATCGCAGCGATCACCACGTCGCCGTCGCCGACGTCATGATGCGCGTTCTCGACATCGACGCGGTTGGGCTTGCTCTTGCCGTAAATCTCCTTGAGATCGCGGTTGAACAGCTCGTCGACTTCGGGAAGCGCAACCTTGTCCTGCGGGCGCTTGGGCCCGGCAAGGCTGGGGACGACCTTCGACAGATCGAGTTCGATCGTGCTGGAGAAAACCGGCTCGACATCGGGGTGGACCCACAGGCCCTGTTCCTTGGCGTAGGCTTCGGCGAGCGCGACTTCGTGCTCGTCGCGCCCCGTGAGGCGCAGATATTCGAGCGTCTTGTCGTCGATCCCGAAGAAGCCGCAGGTCGCGCCGTATTCGGGCGCCATGTTGGACAGCGTAGCACGGTCCGCGAGGCTGAGCGATTCGAGGCCCGGGCCATAATATTCGACGAACTTGCCGACCACGCCGTGCGCGCGCAGCATCTGCGTCGCGGTCAGCACGAGGTCGGTCGCGGTGACGCCTTCGGCCAGCTTGCCGGTAAACTTGAAGCCGACGACTTCGGGGATCAGCATGGAGATCGGCTGGCCGAGCATCGCGGCTTCGGCCTCGATCCCGCCGACGCCCCAGCCGAGCACGCCGAGGCCGTTGACCATCGTGGTGTGGCTGTCGGTCCCGACGCAAGTGTCCGGATAGGCGACCATCTGGCCGTCGGGGCCTTCGCTCGCCCAGGTGCAGCGCGCGATATATTCGAGGTTCACCTGGTGGCAGATGCCGGTGCCCGGGGGCACGGCGGAGAAATTCTCGAAGCTCTTGGAGCCCCACTTGAGAAAGTCGTACCGCTCCGCATTGCGGGCGTACTCAAGCTCCATGTTGGCTTCCATCGCCTTGGGATGGCCGAACTCGTCGACCATCACCGAGTGGTCGATGACGAGGTTCACGGGGACCTGCGGATTGATCTTCTGCGTATCGCCGCCCAGAGCCTTGATCGCGTCGCGCATCGCGGCGAGGTCGACCACGCAGGGCACCCCGGTGAAGTCCTGCAGCAGGACGCGCGCGGGGCGATACTGGATTTCCCCGCCGGTCACGGGGTTGTTCACCCGGTCCGCGATTTCCTTCGCATTGTCGACCGAGACGGTGTGGCCGCCATCCTCGAACCGCAGCATGTTCTCGAGCAGCACCTTGAGGCTGAACGGAAGCCGCGAGACATCGCCGATCTGTTCTGACGCCTTGGCCAGCGAGTAATAGGCGTAATCCTTGCCATCTACGGTGAGGGTGCTGCGTGTGCCGAGGGTGTCCTTGCCGACCTGGGTCATAGCGGGGGCGGTCCTTTCTCTGTTGCTGCTGGTGGAGGCCTGTCACGGGACCTCTGTGAAGAGTCCAACGGGCGAGCCGCCTGTATGTGCCGCGCGCTTGGCCTCTGGCGGCGCGAAAATCAAGCTTTCCTACCATTGGGGACGCTCGGAATCAGGGCGCGGAGGTCTCTGCCCCTCCGGCGGCGCGGGCGGGGGCGCGACCGCGCGTTGCGGCAATCCACGTGCCGATCACGATCATCGCGACACCGCCAAGCGTTCCCGCGCTCACCCCCTCGCCGAAAAACAGCCATCCGAACAACGCGGCCCAGCAGAAGCCCGAGTATTCGACGGGGAGGAGGGCCTGCGCTTCGGCCCGTGCATAGGCCCATGCGATCGCAATCGCGCCGCCCACGGTCAGTACCGCAGCGGCGAGCAGGCCGGGCTGGATCTCCGCTGGCGGAGCCACAAAGAACCACGGCGCGGCGAGACCCAGGATGATGGCCGAAACAGCGCCGTGAAACGCCGCGACTTCGAGCGGCCCGGCGCGCTGCGATTGCTGGCGGATGATGATGAAGTTGAGCGCGTAGAGTATCGTCGAAACGAGGATGGCGACGAAACCGATGGCTGCCTCTGCATCCATCCGGCCTTGCCCCAACCGGGCGCCGACGATCACCAGCGTGCCGACGAAGCTGACCAGCGAGGCGACGACCGCCCGGCGGGTGATCTTCTCGCCCAGCATGATCGCCGCCAGATAGAGCGCGATCAGGGGTGCGACGAAGGAGATTGCGATCGTCTCCGCGATAGGCAACTTGGTCAGTGCGAAGAAGAATGTCAGCCCCATGAATGCGGAGCACACGCCGCGCAGCAGGTGCAGCTTCAGGGTTTCCCGGTCGGGCCATGTCGGCCGGCGCACCAGCCACAGCGGCAGGGCGATTACCGTGGCAAGGACTGCCCGCAGCCATGCCGCGGAATATGCCCCGACAGCCAGTGAAGCGCCCTTCATGAAGGCATCCATCAGCGACAGCATCGCCACGCCCGCGAGTGCCGCGAGGAAGGGGGCGAGGAGCGCCCGATTGGCGTGGCTTTCCGGCATCGTGGCGACTGCGTTAGCGCACGGCGTGTCGATGCGTCACTCTTCTGCCGCATATGGCGTGCAAATTCAGGTTGGATAAAGCCTTGATGCTTGATGATTTGGCATAATTTGGCGAGGGTTCCGCCCGCCATGGTGGGTCGCAATATCTGCGACGTGATCGACAATAGGGTCTAACGATCGATATGAACAAGTCTGCTCTTTCGCTGCTTCTCCTCGCCACTGCCGGACTGGCCTTGCCTGCCGGTCTCGATGCGCAGGAAATGCCCACCAACCTGCTGCCCGACCCGCAGGAGACCGATCAGACCGGCGACGATGATGCGGTGACGTCCAGCGCGGTGCCGGTCGACATGACCAGCCAGCCGGTCGTCCAGAAATTCGATCCGGTGGTGCAGCAATGGTCCCTTGCGAATGCTGAGGCGCTGGCAGCGGTGATCGAAGGCATCGGGTCCGAAGGCCTGATCCCTGCCGACTACGATCTGCCCGGCCTGCGCGCGGCGATCGCTGCAGGGCCCGGCGCGCAGCTGAACGAGGAAGCCAGCCGCCGCTTCGTATGGCTGGTGGAAGACATGCGCGACGGGCGCACGCCGATGGACGCGCGCAAGCAGTGGTTCGTGATGGACCCCGATGCGGACCGCTATCGCAGCGGCGCGGTGCTCAAGCAGGCGCTTTCCGATGGCGACATCGCGGGCGCGTTGCAGAGCATTGCCCCGCTTCACCCCGATTATGCGGCTTTGCGAAACGAACTCGCCAAGGCGGAGCCAGGCACGAAGCGCTACAAGCTGGTGCAGGCCAACATGGATCGCTGGCGCTGGCTGCCGCGCGACCTCGGCGGCCAGTACCTGATCACCAATGTGCCCGAATACCAGCTGCGCCTGACCGTGAACGACAAGATCATGCGCACCTATCGTACGATCGTGGGTGCGCCGGGCCGCACCGCGACCCCGCAACTTGCGGAGAGCGTTGAGGGCGTGATCCTCAACCCGACGTGGACCGTTCCGCAGTCGATCGTGAAGGGCGAAGGGCTGGGCGCGCGTGTGCTTGCCAATCCGTCCTGGGCAAGCTCGAAGGGGTACAAAGCGACCAAGGGTGCCAATGGCTTCATCACCGTGGTGCAGGGACCGGGACCGGGCAATGCGCTGGGCCGGATGAAGCTCGATATGCCCAACCGACACGCGATCTTCTTCCACGATACGCCTTCGCGCAACCTGTTCAGCCAGTCCAACCGCGCGCTCAGCCATGGCTGCCTGCGGACCGAGCGGGCGACCGAGCTGGCGCTGACGCTCGCCATTCTGCAGGCCGGGCTGACGGCGGACGAGGGCGTCGAGATGCTGGCGAGCGGCGAATATACGCGGGTCGCCTTCACCAAGAAGCTGCCCGCCTACATCACCTACTTCACCATGGCGACGAACATCGACGGCAAGATGGCGACCTTCAACGACATCTACGAGCGGGACGAGCCGGTGCTCGCCGCGTTCCAGGCGCCGCGCAAGGCCAACCGCAGCCGCGTGACCGACGAAGAAATCATCGAGATTGTCGACGATCCGCGCGACGTGGTGTGATCGACGGCTCAGTCGAGGAGGTCTTCCTCGTCGCGAAAAGCGATTAAGTAGCGGCGATAGAAGTATGCCGCCGGCAATGCGAACCCAAATGCTATGGCTATGACTAGAAGGTCTAGCTCCGATGGGTCATTTGGAAATGTCGAGTAATTGAGGCCTAAAGACAAGAAGCAGGCTTGAATTGTGCTCAAAAGGGTAATGCGAAGAATGATAAACCAGGATGCCGGTTTACGAATTCGGTCTCCGAGAAGCCATGCCACTGGCAGGCCGAAGACAAAAATGTAGAACGCGCAAACAAATGTTGTCAAAATAAGAAAGAGGCCAAACGAAATCGGGATCGCCAAAAGCGCTGCAAGGAACTGAAATGGCGAATCAAGATATCGTATGTAGTCTCCGCCGAAAAAAATAAGCCCGATTAGGAGTGCGAAAACCATTCCACTTAGCGCGCCGCAAATTCCAGCGGGGAAAATCGCGCTCAGCAAACGCCCAGTGCCGAAACTACTGCTTTCGAAGCTCGGCCGGTAGGTCATGCACTTAGTAAACCCCGGGATTTGCCTGGCTGAGCGTATCGGGGCGGGGCTCGCGCAGGATGTGGTAGCCGTTCTCCGGCTCGCCCACGATCGCGGTCGGCGGATACGCTTGCGTCCCGTCGTCCTTCAGGCCCAGCGCCTCGGCGTAGAGCAGGCGTCCGCCCGAAAGGTTCAGCAGCGCCATCTTGAACTGCTCTTCGCCCATCGCGAAGCAGCCGTTCGAGCGGCCCAGCCGCCCCCAGCGCTCGATGTGCTCGGGCTCGGCGTAGCTCGCCCGGTGCATCACGATATAGCGTTCGAGCGCGTGATTATTGGTCGGGTCGAGCCCGCCAAGCCGCACCGAAGTACCGAATTTGCCCGTGTACCACTCCCACGTCACATAGGCGCCGCGGCTGGTCGAATTCGAGCCTTCCATGTTGGAAAACGTGTTCAGCCAGCCATCGTGTTCGGGATCGGAGCCGGTCCCGTGCGCGACATGGAAGCTTTTCACTTCCTGTCGGTCGAGATTGACGAAGTGGAACCGGCGATGGGCCGAATGCAGCCCGAAATCGGCGATTCCGACGATATCCTTGCGCCAGATGACGTCGCCCGCCTTGTCCAGTTCGCGCTTGGCAATGGCGAACAGCTCGCGGTCGCGCGGCGATCCCGCCATTGGCTGTGCGAAGACCCGCGAAGGAAGGCTCATGCCGGCACCAAGTGCAATGCCGGTGCCGAGGCCAGTCTTGAGGAGTTCGCGACGCTTCATGTTCGGATGGTGCTATAACCGAGCTTAATGAATGCTTGAAGCCGAATCGGGTGGCTGGCGTCGGAGAGGTATCAGGATGCGACAGGTTGTTCTTTTGGCTCTGGCAGCACTGGCGGCGTGCACCGTCTCCTCCGATCCAGTCGGCGGCCCGCCTCCGGCGCCTATATCGACCAACGCCGCAGATTCGGTCGTTGCTCCTGTTTCCGAACAGCCGACGCGTATTCTCAGTCAGCGCGATACCGACCGGCTGCTGGGCAACACCGGCCTCACCCTGCAATGGATCGGCTGGGAGCGACGCGGACCTGTCTCCATCGCGCCCGACGATCGTGGGGTGTGGCATGTCCGGGGCGCGCAGACCGGCAGCGACGGAGGCGAGCTGGAGGTTGACGGCGTCATTACGGAGATCGGGGAGGGGTATTTCATCCTGCGCGGTACGGTCGCGATCACCGATACCCCCGATCCCGGCAGGGAATGCCGCGCAGACAAGATCTGGCGTTTCGCGATCACACAGAACCGGCAGTATTACCGCCTCCGCGAGTTCGAGTGGTGCGATGGCCTGACCGACTATGTCGACATCTATTTCTGATTGGCATCGAGCCGCATCGGTGGGCGAGACGATCCTCAAGGTCGTCCACGCCGGCGAACATGGCGCGGTCAACATCTATCGCGGCCAGCGGTGGGCCAGCTTTTTTCGCGGCGCGGCCTTCCGGTCCGAATTGGAGGAATTCCGTCTCCACGAAGTCGGCCATCGGGCAATTTTTGCCGAGGTCATGAGGGACCGCCGACTGTTGCGGTGTCGAAGCTTTCATCTTTGTGGATTGGGCGGTCTGCTCCTTGGGCTCGTCACCGGCTTGCTCGGGCGTAAGGCGATTGGCTTCACTACTGTGGCAGTCGAACGAACTGTCCTGGCGCATCTTGCCCGCTATCGCGTCGCCACTCTCGATAGCGATGCCGATATCCATGCCGCGCTGGGCAAGATCGTGTCCGAAGAGCAAGAACATCATGACGTGTTCGCCGGTCGGGTTGGTTCGCCAGCCGGGCTCTGGCGAATTCTCGACGCAGCGGTGACCCTAGCGACCGAGGCCGTGATCAGGATGGGAATCCGCTGGGAGTGAGGCTTTCGCGCGCGCATGACGCGCGTTCTCTTGCCCCATAGTGATCATCGAGCGGGCGTGGCGTTCGGCCACAAGGCGCGGCTCGGTGCCGTAGCCGCCGCCCAGTGCGCTTGCGATGGGCAGACCGCGCCGTCTCGCCTCGCTCACGACATAGGAATCGCGCCTCTGCAACCCTTCGTCGCTCAGCGCGAGCCGACCAAGTTTGTCGTTTGCGTGTGGGTCGACGCCTGCCTGATAGAGAACGACATCCGGCCCGAATTCATCGAGTACGCGCGGCAGGTGCGCTTCCAGCGTGGAGAGATACGCATCGTCGCCGGTTCCGTCGGGGAGGGCGATGTCGAGCGTTGAGCGCGCCTTGCGTACGGGGAAGTTCTTCTCCGCGTGCATCGAAAGCGTGAAGATGTCCTCGCGCCCCGCGGTCAGTGCGGCGGTCCCGTCGCCCTGATGCACGTCGCAATCGACGATCAGCACGCGCTGCGCCTGCCCCTCGCCGATCAGGCGGTTGGCGCACACGGCAAGGTCGTTGAACACGCAGTATCCCGCGCCGGTATCGTAGAGCGCATGGTGGCTGCCCGCTGCGCTATTGGCGGCGTAGCCGTGCCGGAAGGCGAGCTGCGCGGCGAGCCAAGTGCCGCCATTGGTGTGGGCCACGCGCTGCGCGATGTGCGGGGTCACGGGGAAGCCGATCCGCCGTTCCTTCTCGCGCGGGACCTGCGCAGAGAAGACCTGCTCGACGTAGTCGGGATCGTGAACTGCCTCCAGCCACGCGCGCGGCATCGGCTCGGGCGCATGTTCGGTCATATCGATGTCGCTTTCACGAAGCGCGACCATCACCAGCATGTACTTGTCGAAACGGAAGCTTCCGCGCGTCGGCGCAGGGGCCATGTAATCGACATGATGGACGACGTGGAGCATCACGCCCAGCCCATGTGCTCGATCACGATCTTGCAGCCCAGCGCGATCAGGATCACGCCACCCGCACGCTCGGCCCACGCGCCGAAGCGGTCGCCCGCAACCCGGCCCAGCGCGACGCCGAGTGCACTCAGCAGCAACGTCACCACGCCGATCGCCAGCGCTGCCCACAGCGGATCGACTGCGAGCGTGGGAAGGGTGACCCCGGCGGCGAGCGCGTCGATGCTTGTCGCGACACCGGCGACCAGCAGTGCCCGCCCGGTCAGCGCGCGCGCTGCCTCCTCTTCACCCACATCGCCGCGCAGCATGCGCAGGCCGAGGAAGGTCAGCAGTCCGAAGGCGATCCAGTGGTCGATCGCCGAAACATAGGCCATCGCGAGCGCGCCGACGCCCCATCCGATCAGTGGCATGATCCCCTGAAACACGCCGAAGGTGAGCGCGATGGCAGCGCCTCCACCGATCGCGGGGCGAAAGCGCGCGCCTTGGGTGAGGGCAACCGCAAAGGCATCCATGGCGAGCGCAAGGGCAAGGAGAAGAACTTCGAACAAGGTCTTGGAAAATTACCCTGCTGTTTCTGCGGCAGGCGCGTCCGAGACGCCCGGCTCGCCGGCATAGCTTTGGAGGATGGCGTAGATCGACTCCTCGCTGCGGCTGGCGGCGTTGCGCCAGCCCTTGGCGCTTTCGGGTGTATTCACCAGCGCACCGCTGCCGTCGATGACCAGAAGATTGGGAGTACCGTCGATATCGCTCACGCCGTAGCGGGCTGCGAGATCGAGATTGCGCCCTTCGCCCGTTTGCGGGCTGTCGACGTCGACGAAGACCAGCTCGAAATGCTCGCGCAGCAGCGGTTCGAAATCCTCGCTGACCAGCCACCCGGCCAATGCGCGGCTGTCGTGGCACCAGTTCGCCCCGAACACCGCGAGCACGCGGCGTCCGGGCTCCAGCTGTGCAATCGTCCGGTCGAGTTCCTGGGCGTAAAGCTCGTCGCTGACGCTCTGCTCGTATGGCTGCGCCTCGGGATGCGCGGTGGCGACATCCTCGGGCGCGTTGGCGGCAAGTGCGGGGGCCGCCAGCAACAAGGCCAGTGCGGCGCGCCGGATCACTCCGCCGCTTCCACCGCCGGTGCTGCGTGCGGATCGAAGGCGACGTCCTCTCCCGCCTCGATACGAGCGGCCTTCTCTTCGACCAGCCGCACGATGTGGTCGAGCATCGACTCGTCCTCGACATGGTGGTCGGTCACGCCGCTCAGATACACCATGTGCTTGCCCTTGCCGCCGCCGGTGATCCCGATGTCGGTCTCGCGCGCCTCGCCCGGGCCGTTGACCACGCAGCCGAGGACCGAAAGGCTCATCGGGGTCTTGATGTGTTCGAGCCGCTTTTCCAGCGCCTCGACCGTGCGGATCACGTCGAACCCCTGCCGCGAACAGCTGGGGCACGATACCACCCGCACGCCGCGCGTGCGCAGGCCGAGCGACTTGAGAATCTCGTAGCCGACGCGCACTTCCTGCTCGGGTTCGGCGGAAAGCGAAACGCGGATCGTGTCGCCGATCCCCGCCCACAGCAGGCTGCCGAGGCCGATCGAGGACTTGACCGTCCCGCCGATCAGCCCCCCCGCTTCGGTGATGCCGAGGTGCAGCGGACAATCCACCGCTTCGGCCAGCCCATGATAGGCGGCCACGGCGAGGAACACGTCGGAGGCCTTCACCGCCACCTTGTATTCGTGGAAGTCGTGATCCTGCAGGAGCTTGATATGGTCGAGCGCGCTTTCGATCAGCGCCTCGGGGCAGGGTTCGCCGTATTTCTCCAGCAGGTCCTTATCGAGCGACCCTGCGTTCACGCCGATGCGAATCGCGCAGCCATTGGCCTTTGCCGCACGGACGACCTCGGCCACACGCTCGCTGGAGCCGATATTGCCGGGGTTGATCCGCAGGCAAGCCGCGCCCTTGTCGGCGGCTTCGAGTGCGCGCTTGTAGTGGAAGTGGATGTCCGCAACGATCGGGACATTGGCCGCGCGGGTGATCTTGTCGAAATGCCGGGTCGCCTCTTCGGTGGGGCAGGACACGCGGATGATATCCGCGCCCGCATCCTCGCACCGACGAATCTGGTCGAGCGTGGCGCCGACATCCTCTGTCGGCGTGTTGGTCATGGTCTGCACCGTGATGGGCGCATCGCCGCCCACCGGCACATTGCCGACCATGATCTGCCGCGACTGGCGGCGTTCGATATCTCTCCAGGGGCGAACCGACATGAGGCCTGTATAGGCGCTCATGTCGGCCGCGAAAAGGCGATTGCCGCCTTTAGCTCGTCAGCGCGTCAGAAACGTGCGCCGACCGAGAACGCGAGAATATCCGCGTTGCCCGAGCTGTTAGAGCGGATCGTGGTGGAAAGTTGCGCCGGGGTGCCTGCGAAGAAGGTGTCCGTGCGATCCAGCGGCGCGTCGTCAACGAACACGTGCGTGTAGCCAAGATTGGCCGAGAACGTCTTGCTCATGTTGTAGGTAACACCGGCCGAGGCCCATACACGGTCCGCGTCGGGCACGCGGGCCGAACGGAACGCATCGGTGATGGGCGATTCGTCGAACGCGGTACCGGCGCGCAGCGTCAACTTGTCCGACACGTCGTATTCTCCGCCGAGCGACATCGACCAACTGTCTTTATAATTCTGTTCGGAGATCTGCGGCGGTACGCCACCTTCCGGGTAGATCGCGATATTCTTGAAATCGCTCCAGTTGTAATAGCGCCAGGTGCCGAACACGCGCCACGGGGTGTCGGTGCCGAATTGCACGCTGACGGTGGCAATATCGGGCAGGGTCAGCGGTGCGGTGGCGTCGACCGAAGCATTATTGCCCTCGAGCGGGCCGAGCAGTCCGGAAAGCTCGAAGGTGCCTTCCAGATCGTGCTCCACCTGCGAACGGTAATGCGCGCCGATCCGCACAGGGTCGAGCTCGACCATGACCCCCGCATTCCAGCCGACCGAAATATCGTTACCCTTGACGCGGGCAAAGCCATCGGGCGCGGTAGGGGCTAGGTTGGGCACGGCATTGGTCAGTTCGACGTCGATATACTGGAGGTCCACACCTGCGCCGAGCGAGACGTGGTCGCCCAGCTTGACCGCGAGGCTCGGCTGCACGTTCAGAGTGAAAACGTCCGCCCGCATCGTATCGTAGCGACCGAAGAAGCCGTCATCGTAATCGGCGATCAAGCCGAAAGGCGAGTTCACGGCGAGCCCGGCCCATACGTTGTCGCTCAGCTGCGCGCTGATCGCGCCTGACGGGGCGACGAGCGGCTGTGGGAAGGGATTGCCGCCGTCGTTGCCACCGGTCGGAACCTGGACGGGAAGGCCGGGCACGCCGCGCGTGCTGCCCTGATCTTCCTGCGAAGCCGTCAGGAACAGGAACTGCGAGGCCGCTTCGACCTGCACGCCTTCCAGTTCCGTCATCGAAGCGGGATTGAGGTAGATCGAAGCGGGGCCGTCTGCCGCCACTGCGGCGCCAGAATTCGCACGGCCGGTTTCCTTGGCCGACTGTTCCTGGATGAGAAATGCGCCTGCGAGCGCTGGGTGGGCGCAGCACAGGACGACGAGGGGCGAAAGGGCGCGCAGGCCCAGGGGGAGGGGTTTAGTCATGGCGCGCCTGTCTCTGCAAAAGTGCTGCGGATCAAGGACCTTGGCGCAATTCTCGCCAAAAATTAATGCGTTAGCGGCTTCCGTCGATTGCCCTCACTTGTCGGGCATAGGAATCGGCAGGCTTCTGGGGCACAGGAGGCAAGATGACTATAGCGACCGATACCGAGCCGGACACACCGCTGCTGTTCGCCCGCGTTCTCGATGGGACGGGCGGCGGAGAGGCGATCGACTGGCCGACGCTCCAGCAGTGGCAGCCGGGGCCGGGCGGGCAGGTGCTGTGGATGCACCTGTGTCGCAACCAGCCGGGCGTCTACGAGTGGTTGCAAAGCCATGTCGGCATTCCCGAACCCACCGCGGAACTGCTGACCAGTGACCAGACCCGCCCGCGCGCATTTCGCGAAGGAAACACGCTGGTCGCGACGCTCAGGGGCATCAACTTCAACCCCGGTGCGGAGCCGGAAGACATGGTTTCCATGCAGGTGTGGAGCGACGGCGTGCGCGTGATCACGCTGCGCCGTCATCCCCTGCAGACCCCCCGACAGATCCTCGCGCAGATCGATTGCGGCGCGGGGCCGGGCGATGCGGGCGCAATCGTGACCGCGCTGACCGAGGCGATGGTGGCCCGGATGAGCCAGTCGATCGTCGACATGAACGAGCATATCGACCTGCTCGAAGACATGGATATGGACGACGATCCGGAAGCGATGCTCACCAAGATCGCGACCATCAGGCGCAACTGCCTCGGCCTCAAACGGCACATGGGCCCGCAGCATGTCGCGCTGGAGGCGATCAGCCGCGACGCGCCGGACTGGTTCGAGGAACACGACCGCCGCGAGATCGCCGAGACGATCGACCGGCTCCGCCGCTATCTCGACGATATCGACGTGAGCAAGGAAAGCGCGGTGGTGCTGATGGACGAACTGCGTACCCGCGCGCTCTCCAGCAACGAACGCGCGACCTACATGCTGACGATCGTGGCAGGGATTTTCCTGCCGCTCGGATTTCTGACCGGGCTGCTCGGCATCAATGTCGGCGGCATGCCTGGCGTGAACAACGGTCACGCGTTCTGGTGGGTTGCGGGAATTTGCCTGGCTATCATCGCGGTGCTGATGGCGATCTTCAAGCGCTTGAAATGGCTGTGAAGATCGCCTTCCAGCCCTAGGGCGCCTACTTGTGCGCGGGAACGAACTCCTCGCGCACCGCCTTGGCGATCAGTTCGAGCGGGATGATCCCCTGCGCCAGCAGGAAGTCGTTGAATTCCTTCTCGTCGAACGCTGCGCCCAGCGCCAGCTCGGTCTCTACGCGCAGGTCGATCAGCTTGCGGTAGCCGTAGTAGTAAGACCCGGCCTGCCCGGGGCTGCGGAATTCGTAGCGGTCCAGTTCCTGCTTGGTCATCCCGGGCGAAAACAGCGCCTCGTCGCGCAACACGTACTCCGCCTCGTCGCGGGTCATCAGGCCGAGGTTGAGCGCGGGGTCGAGGAAAGCCCGGGCCGCGCGCAGCAGGCGGAACTGCTGGGCGATGAACTGGCCTTCGATGGGCTCGTGCGGCATCATTTCGGCTTCGGCATACAGCGCCCAGCCTTCCACGTTCACGCTGTTGAACGCGTAGAGCATGCGGGCGAGCGACACGCCCTGTTCGACCAGCGCGGCGAACTGCAATTCGTGACCCGGCCGGGCCTCGTGGGCGCTGAGCGTCCAGGCGGCGGCAGGGAAGTTGAAATCGTCGTAGGCGTCGCCTTCGCCCGCGGTCGGATTGCCGACGGTGAGCACGAAGGTGCCCTGTTCGCCGGTGTTTCCGATCAGCCGCGGCGGGCGCATGTGCGGGGCGGGCTGGGCGGCGCTCTCCGCCTCGCTCGCGACGCGCATCTGCAGCTGGGTGTCGGGAATGCTGACGATGTCGTTCGTCCGCGCCATATCCTCCAGCTGGCGATTGATGCCGCGATAGAATTCCTCGATCTGGTCGTTGGCAATGGTCTGCTGCTTCAGCCGTTTCATCACCGAAGCCATGTCGGTTTCGGGCCAGCCGTTCTTTTGCGCGATCTGCGGGGCGAGCGCCTCCATCTGCGCGCGGATCTCGTAGAAACCGCGCCGCGCCTCGCTCATCGCCTCGCGCGGGTCCATGTCGATGCCGACATTGCGCAGGCTGAGCGCGTAGATATCTTCGGGCAGGCGCGCGGTGTCGCGGGCTTGCGGAAGCACCGTCTCGCGCGTCCATTCGCCGTAATCGGTGAACTGCGCTTCCATCCCGTCGAGCGATTCCTCGGCCCCGTCGATCTCGTACTTCTCGAACAGGTCGCGGATGCCAGCGATGAAGGTCGGGATCTTGTCGATCGATTCGCGCACCTCGACGTCGTACGGCCCGATCTTGCCTTCTCCTTTGCTCGCTTCGAAATGCGCCTTGGCCTGCTCGGTATAGGGTTCGTACCCGTCTTCGACCCCGGTATATTTGCGCAGCAGCTGGAGCGCGGAGGCGCGGCGGTTCTCTGCAGTCTGGTCCGACAGCATTTCGCCGACAGCGTAGAAGATCGACTGCGGCAGTTCGTGCCATTCGAGCATGTACGCGTCGCTAAGCCTGCTCGATTCGATGCTGCGATCGAGGCTGTCGATCAGGATCGCGAGGTCCTGCTTCACGCGCGGATCGCTTTCCTGCGCCATCGCGGTGGTGAATTCGGCCCGGAGCGCCTGCGCACCCGCGATGTAGCGTTCGTCCGCGTCGAGCGAGAAGTCGAAGGTCAGGCCATCGTACTGCTCGTAACCCGAGGAAGAGGCGCCTTCGGGATAAAACTGCGCTTCGAAGTCGATCAGCTTCTGCGTGTAGGCATTGCTCGTATCGACCCATGCCGGTTCGGCGGCGACGGCATCCTGCGGGGGCGCGTCCTGCGCGAAAGCCGGCGCGGCGGGCAGGAGGGCGACGAGCGCAATGGCGGCGGCGAAGGTTTTCATCGGATGCATCCCCCTTGAGACAAGTGATGCGAGGCGTGCGCCAGCGGCTGGCCGATGGCAAGGCCGTACTCGACCGACGGCTTTCGGGGGCGGCCTAAAGCCGTTTCTCGAACAGGAATTCGTCGTCGCGATGCTGGCCGACCCAGAAATCGATATCGGCGATCTTCGCGAAGCCGTAGCGCTGGTAGAACCGCTGGGCCCCGAAATTCTCGCTCCACACCGAAAGCTGGATGGCATCGTGGCCGCGCGCGACCGCTTCGCCGATCGCCCAGTCCATCAGCGCCGCGCCGATGCCCTGTCCGGTCAGGTCGGGCTGGGTGTAGAGCTGGCCGAGCGCGATGGGATTGGCGGCGTCCGAATGCTCGCCATAGGGGCTGGGCACGCGCATCTTCACGAAGCCGAGCAACCTGCCCCCTTCATCGGCCACGGCGAGCCGGTGGATGTGATGCTCGTCGGCGATTTCCTCGGTCACCGCATCGGGCGAATAGGCCTGCGTGAGGAACGCGTCGAGGTCTTCGCGGCGGTAGAGATGCGCAAACGCAGCGCAGAAACTCTCGCGCCCGAGCGTGGCGAGCGAGGGGCCGTCTTCGAGGGTCGCGGGGCGCAGGATCATGGCCGGGCAGGTAGCGCCGAGGGAGGCGCAGTGGAAGTGCCGGAGCGTGCAAGACGCGCCGGGTGACGAGGGTGACACGTGTCACCCATGTGTCACCCTGTTAAAACCCCTATATTTCCGAAGGTTACTGCGGTCCGGGTGACGCTTTGACGATTTTTGGCACATTTTTCATGCGATGTGCCGCGTACGCAGCAAGCAGGGTCAACGGTGGGAAAGAGCCGCCGCCACGCTAGCGCGTTCGCCCGAAGTAGGAAAATGGCCGCTGGTGTGAAGCGCAACCCGCTCCTCCCCCTTTGAAGGGGGAGGTAGGGAGGGGGTGGTGCGTAAGCCGCAAGCGGGGAACTCCCACCCCCAAACCCCTCCCCGCGGGGAGGGGAGAATCTTACGCTGCCCTTGTCGCGCGGCGCAGGACGTCGCCGAAGCCGTAGGCGATGCAGTCGTGATCGCGGTAGTAGCCGCGCTCTTTCAGCAGCGCGTGCAGCTTCGCCAGCCGGTAGGGCGGCATGCCGGCGAAAATGTGATGCTCGAGGTGGTAATTGACGTTGCAGGGAGAGAGCAGCAGCGCTTCCCACCAGCGCGGGATGGTGGTGCCGGTGTTGATCCGCGCGTCCATCGCATCGCGGTCTTTCGCGACGCCGTGCTCGGAAATCTGCCGCAGCCGCATGGTCAGCGGATAGACGAAGATCCGTGCCGCCCACCACATCAGGTACGCCCATGGCGCGCCGACCGCGAGCAGCGCGGCGAACAGCAGCGCATGGAACAGCACCGAAGGCCCGGTCTCGGCCCATTTGAAACGCTTCACCTCACCCACAAGATCGCGAAAACCGGTCTGGCCGGTCACGTCGCGGATCAGCTTGCGCTTCAGCGAGGCGCGCGTGACGGGGTAGGATTTGACCATCCACTTGTCGGGGTCGTCGGGCGTGCCTGCGAACTTGTGATGGTCGAGGTGATAGCGGCGATAGAGGTCGAGCGGGACGTGCGCAATCGCACCGCTGACCCACTTGCCGACGAAGACGTTGAGCTTCGGCGTGCGGAAGAACGCGCCGTGCGCGCAGTCGTGCGTGATGATGCCGAAGGCCTGGATGCGCCCGCCGAGGATGACGATGGCCGCGATGATCGTCAGCGGATTGGGCCAGAGGATCGCGAGCGCGAAGGCTGCCACCGCCAGCGACGCCTGAAACAGTACGGTCGCCGCAGCGCGCGCGTCCGACTTCGCGCTGAGCGCGGCCACTTCTTCGCGGGTAATGTAGTCGCCGATGGCGGGCGCGTGTCGCATAGGTCTCTCCGGATACAGATCATACCCGCCGCGCCTGTCGGGTGCAATCGGCCCGACCGGTCAGCGCAGGCGCGTGCCCGACCGGTCGACCTCGGAGAACTTGTCCGCCTTGCGCTGGCCGAACCGCATCCCGCCTTCCAGCCGCGCGCGCAGCGCGGTGTAAAAGGCTTCGAGGAACTCGCGCTCGTCGCCCGATCCGGCCTGCCAGCCGATCTTGCGCACGATCGCCTCGTGCACCGCCGCCAGCGTCTTGTCGTCGCCATCGCGCAGCACGCGTTCGAGCGATTGCAGCTCGTACTCGCCGTAGACCGACAGCTCTTCATCGCCGAAGCGGTACGCGGGCTCGGCGCTGGTCGCCTGCGCCTGGCCCAGCGACAGTGCCTCGGCCAGCTTGCGCCTCGGGGCCTCGACCACCCAGGTGCCCGCGACAACGTCGCCCGCGCGCAAGGCATCCTTGTTGAAGAAGGGGAACAGCATGAACACGGCGAACCACAGCGATCCCGCGATCCATGCAGACCCGCCCGCGCCGATGCTCTGGAAGAAGGTCAGCGGCAGGAAGATTTCGATCTGGCGCAGCAGGTTGCGCGCGATGATCGCCTCGGCCGTCAGCCGCTCGCCCGACTGGCCCTGCGGGCGCGCGGCGACCCGGATGCCGACCATGCGCTTGCCCAGCGTGGCCCCGCGCGGCCCCATCTCGAAGGCGATGAAATAGCCGTTGAAGAGCAGGAACATCAGCACGATGAACAGCACGAACAGGAATTCGCCCACGCCGTTGTCCTCGATCGCATCCAGATTGACGCCGGTGACCAGCAGCACAACGAACACGAGGATCATGCTGAAAAAGATGATCGTGTAATCGAGCACCAGCGCCATCAGCCGCGCCCCGCGCGTGGCGAGCACTATGTCGAGCGGGACGCCCTCGGGCGTGACCAGCCGGCGCCTGCGCCTGGCATCGTGGGCTCTGTCTGCCGCGTTCATGCCGCGTCCCCATCTGCGGATTTGCGCCCCACGAGGACGAACAGGGACAGCCAGACGAGGCCCATGAAAATGCCGATGATCAGCCGCGCCTCGAACCCGGCGAGCTGGCGCGGGAAGGCTTCGAGCACGGCGGCGAAGACCAGCATGATGACGCAGCCGAGCATCACCAGCGCCGCGCGCCGCCCGGCCTGCGCGGTTGCGCCCAGGATGCTCGAATCGCCGGGGAAGGCCATGTTGCGCCCCACGTGTACGCCTGCCGCGCCCGACAGCAGGATCGCGGTGAACTCGGTCGTGCCGTGAACGCACAGCCAGGCCATGAATTCGGGCAGCAGGCCGACCGAGTTGAACAGCCACGCCATCGCCCCCAGCATCGCCATATTGTAGATCAGCATCAGCACCGTCGGCACGCCGAAGGCGAAGCCCAGCGCGAAGACGAGGATGCACACGGTCGCGTTGTTGTAGAACAGGTAGGCGGCGAAGCCCGAAAGCCCGTTCGAACTGCTCTCTATCGCCAGCGTCTGCGCGAGCTCGGCACGGCTTGCGCCGGGCACGCGCCCGCTCGCCATCGCGCCGGGGACGAGCGCGTAATACCAGTCGACATTGCGCGCGACGAGCAGCCAGCCCGCCGCGATCCCTGCGGCCATGGCCGCGAAGGCGATCACGATATCAAGCCAGATCGCCCGCACGGCGCGGCTCCAGCCGCCGCGCAGGAAGCGAGCGAGCCAGCGGAACATGCCACTGCGCGGGCCATAGACCTGATACCAGGCGCGCTGCACCAGATCTTCGAGGAAGCGCAGCGTCGCCGCATCGAGCGAGGTCTCGCGCGCCACCGCGAGGCTCGATGCCGCCTGCCGGTAGAGCACGGGCAGGTCGGCGATATCCTCGTCCGACAAACGCCCGAAGGCCCCGCGTTCGAGACGGCGGACGATCTGTTCGAGCCGCCGCCAGTCGCCCTCACGTTCGATCCGGAAACGGTCCGACCTGAGCGCCGCAGCCTCGATATCGGGCTGTTCGGGCAGCGGTTTCGCCGCAAAGGGGTTGCGGATTGAAGGCGCTTTCATCCGGCAATCGCCTCCTGCGCGCGCAAGGCGAGGTAGCGATCGATCACCGCGAAGCCGAGCTTGTCGTGCGGCGCCTCGATCACCTCGACGCCCATGCGGCGCAGACGGGTGAGCACCAGCTGGCGTTGCCGCGCGAGCGAATCGGCGGTGACCGCGCGGGCGACCGCTTCGACCGTTTCGGGTTCGGCCGAGGTAAAGCCCGCCAGTTCGCGATCCTCCAGCGTGACGAACACGACCGCGTGGCGCTGCGTCAGGCGGCCGAGGCTCTCGATCATCAGTTCGGCGGCGGTGGTGTCGCTGAAATCGGAAAACAGCACCACCAGCGACCTGCGCTTCAGCCGGGCGGACAGGGTGGCGAGCGCCAGCGTGTAGTTGGCTTCCTCGCCCGTATGGTAGTCGAGCCCCGCAGCGGCGCGCTGCAGCCGGGCAAACGCCCGCGTCTCGGCGACGAAGGGGCTGGCGAGTACGGGGCGCCGGGCAAAGCCGAACATCATCACCCGGTCGCCGCCCCTGAGCGCGACGTAGGCTGCCGTCAGCCCCGCGCTGACCGACCGGTCGAGCCGCGGGAGCCCGTCGATCGGCTCGCACATCGCCTGTCCGCAATCGAACGCGAAGACGATCTGGTTGTTGCGCTCGGTCTCGTTCTCGCGCGCGTAGAGTGCGGCGTGGCGCGCGCTCGCATTCCAGTCGATCCGCCGCCGGTCCATACCGGGCTGGTATTCGGTGAGCGCTTCGAACTGGGTGCCTTCGCCGCGCCGCCTGCGGGTGATGAGGCCCAGCTCGGCATCGCGCAGCAACGCCTGTAAGGGGCGCGAGCGGATGGGGGAGAGGTCGGGCCAGACGCGGATTTCGCGGGTCAGCTCGACCCGCTTCTGCCGGCTGCCGAGACCCCATGGCCCTTCCCACGCCAGCCACAGCGCGCCCACCTCGGCAGTGCCGCGGCGGGTGGCGACGAGATCGGTCTCGCCGCGCCAGACCCCCTGCGCCTTGGTGAGGGCTATGTTCGCCCGCCCGCCGCGCGCGATGCGCGAGTCGAGCGAGACGGCGGCGCGCACCGATCCCGCAGTGCCGGTCAGGTCGGCGGAGACGCGCAGCGGGGTCGGCTGGCCGATTTCGACATCGGCGTCGTGATCGATCTTCCATTCGGCGAGATGGCCCGCGCGCGCCGCGTCGATCAGCGTGAGCACCAGCAGCACGGCCGCCGCGACCGGCACCACCAGCCACGCGCCGGGTGCGACCAGCGCGATCACCAGCGCGAGCGGCGCGGCAAGCGCGACGATCCGCGCGGTGCGGATGGTGGGGAGCAGGGCGGCGGGCATGATGCTAGCGCGGCGCCTCGGTACTCTCGATCAGTTCGCCGACGATGGTTTCGACCTCGCGACCCTCGATCTCGGCGGCGGCGGAGAGGATCAGGCGGTGGCGCAGCACTGCGGTGGCCAGCGCCTTGATATCGTCGGGCACCACGTAGTCGCGCCCGTCGAGCGCGGCGCGCACACGGGCGGCGTTGCCCAGCAGCACGGCGGCGCGCGGGGAGGCCCCGGTCGCAAGGTCGGAGTGGCTGCGCGTGGCGCGCACCAGGCGGACCACGTAGTCGACATTCTCGGGCGCGAGCGTGACCCCCTTCACCGCGCCGATGCTGACCTGCAGCGCATCGCGCCCGGTCACCGCCTCGATCCCGAAATTCTCGGGCCGGGCGGGCCCCTGTTCGACCCCGAAACGGGCGACGATGCGCGTTTCCTCTTCCTCGCTGGGATAGGCGGCGATCAGCTTGAACAGGAACCGGTCGAGCTGGGCCTCGGGCAGCGGATAGACGCCCTGGCTCTCGATAGGGTTCTGCGTCGCGATCACCATGAAGCGGTCGGGCAGGACATGCGTTTCCCCGTCCAGCGTCACGCGGCGTTCCTGCATCGCTTCGAGCAGCGCGGCCTGCGTCTTGGGCGGGGTGCGGTTGATCTCGTCCGCCAGCAGCAGCTCGGTGAAGATCGCGCCGCGCGTCAGCGTGAACTGGCTGGTCTGGAAGTTGAACAGGTTGGAACCCAGGATGTCGCCCGGCAGCAGGTCGGGCGTGAACTGGATGCGCCCGTAATCGAGCCCGGTGGCGCGCGCGAAGCACTGCGCGAGGAAGGTCTTGGCGGTTCCCGGCGGGCCTTCCATCAGCACGTGCCCTTGCGCGATCAGCGCGACCAGCAGGTGATCGATCACCGTGTCCTGCCCGACGATGGCCTTGCCGACCTCTGCCTTCACGTCGGCTGCCAGCGTGCGGAGCGTTTCGAGTTCGGTAGTCATAGCGTCCTTTCGAGATCGCGGAGCGAACGGGCGGCGCGCAGCAGGTCGCCGCGTTGCCGCGCCGCGCGCAGGGTCTGGAGTCGATGTTCGAGGCTGGGCGCGTCGCGCGCCGCAAGCGCGGCCTCGATCGCGTCGGTGTCGTGGTCCTTCAGCCCCAGCTTGCGGGCGACGCGGGCGCGCATCAGGTTGCCGTAAGGCTCGCGCAGCAATCGCAGGCGGCGGCTGCGCGCGATCACCTGCGCGCCGTTGGCGATCAGCTGGCTCTTGCCCGGCGCAATCGCGGGGGCGGGGCGCAGGGCCGGGCCGAAGCGGGCGAAGCCGCGCCAAAGGGCGATGGCCAGTGCGATCAGCAGCGTCAGCGTCGCGGCGAGGAACGGCGGCTCGAACGCCAGCGTCAGCAGGTTGCGCGCGGCACCCAGCCCGTTGAGCGTCAGGTCGAACCGCACCGGATCCTCGGTCCCCTGCCGCGCGATTCGCATCAGGTCGAGCGCCAGCATCGCGCGCGCTTCGTCTGCCAGCCCCCAATTGTTCAGCAGGTCCGGCTCGGCCACCAGCATGACCCCGAAGACCGCCTGCCCGTCGCTGCGTTCGGGATCGAGATAGAGGTCGCCATCGAGATAGCTGCCGTCGTCGGCGAGGTAAGCGGCGAGGAGGCGATCCTGTTCGTCGACCACCAGCGGGGCGAGGAATCCCTGTGCCGTATCGGCGCCCACAGTCAGGACGGCCTGATCGCTCGGCAAGCTTCCTTGCGCGCCTAGACCGGCCCACTTCGCTGTCCGATGGTCGAGCATGCTTTTCGTGAAGGTCAGTTCCTTGCCGTCGATGGTCGCAGTCCATTCCTCCGGCGCACCGAGCAGATGCACCCAGCCGGGTTTGGCGCCGCGCTGGCTGGCGGGCAGGGCGAGCCACTTGGGCGCGACGATCATCGTCGGGCCGATCGTGCGCCGCCGGTCGACGATCTCGGTCAGCTCTTCGGCGTCCATTTCCGCCGGAGGGGTCAGCACCAGCAATCCGGGATCGTCGAGTGCGGCCGTGTTCCGCGAACGGATGACGGGGAAGCCGTCGGCCTCCAGCAGGCGGGTGAGCCCGGCAAAGCCGTTCAGCCCGGTGCTCGCGGCGTGGGCGCGGCCGTTATTGGCATTGCCCGACAGCCCGCCCTGGCCGACGAGATAGAGGAAGGCGACGAAGGCGAGAATCGCGAACAGCACCAGCACGAAGGTGCCGCGCTTGCTGAACGCGCCCGAGTTTGCCCCATCCGCCATGTCAGCCGCGCTCCAGCGCGAAATCGGCATAGGCCGAACGCGCTTCGTGCCAGTCGCTCTCGTTCAGGTCCTCCAGCGCGAACAGCGCGCGCTCCACGCTGCGCGCGATGGCGATGAAGGCGCGCCGCGCCTTTTCGGGCAAGGCGTCGAGCCGTCCCAGTTCGCGCGCGGTGCTCGACGGGTGGACCAGATCGGGGCGGCGGCTGGAAATCTGGCCGATGCTGCGCGCCAGCAGCAGCCGCACCGCCTCGCCGTAACGCCCCTGCGCGGCGAGCGCATCGGCGTCGCTCAGCAAGGCTTGCGCCTCGGCGCGATCGGGCGCGAGGTCGACCTCGGCCTCTTCCACAGCGTCGCGTCGCTTGAACACGTCGAGGCCCAGTATCCGTACGACGAGCATGATCAGCAGCGCGACGCCGATCGCCACCAGCACCCATTGCAGCACCGGCCATGCGGCGGCGATGGCGTGGGCGACCGGGCCGAAAATCGAATTGAGAATTTCGCCGACCACGCGCAGCCACTCGGGCGTCTGCGGAGGATCGGGCGGCGCAATGGGGGCGAACTGCAGATCGGAATCGCTGCGCACCGCGCGCCAAGCGTCCGTTGCCCCCCCGTTCGTCGCTGCCCCTGTCGTCACAATGACGAGGCTTGGCATGGGGTCATGCGCGCGGCAAGCGGTTGTCCATTCGCGCACCGCATTTCCGATAACGGGCGTGGCACTTGCGCATACCCGGGATGCTGGCTAGATCGCGCGCCACATTCCACGCTCACTTTGCCAGGCATATTTCGATGAAAGACGATCGTAACACCGCTTTCGGGTGGATTTTGTTTTCGGGCGTTATCGCTCTCGGGGCGATGAGCGTCAGCTCGATGATCTTCCACGCGGACGATTCGGAACTTCCCGAAGGGGCCAAGCCCGGTTTCTTCATCGAAGGCGAAGAAGCCGGTGGCGCAGAAGCCAGCGGCCCGCCGCTTGCCAACCTGCTCGCATCGGGCAGCGCTTCGGCTGGCGAGGCAATCTTCGCCAAGTGCTCCAGCTGCCACACGATCGCGCAGGGCGGTGCCGACGGGATCGGGCCGAACCTGTATGGCGTGATTGGCAAGCCGATCGGCAAGCACGAGCCGGGATTCGCCTACAGCGCCGCGCTGAGCGGGCACGGCGGCGACTGGACCTACGAAAATCTCGACGCCTGGCTCACCAGCCCGCGCGCCTTTGCCAACGGCACGAAGATGAGCTTCGCCGGCCTTTCGAGTGCGGAAGATCGCGCCAACGTGATCCTGTACCTGATGGAAAACGGTGGCGGTCCGCCGCTGCCCGCGCCGGTCGCCGAAGGCGGTGACGACGAGGCTGCGGCCGAGAACGCCGACAATCCGGGCGAAGGCCCCGGTGCGGTCGAAGGTGCCGAAGCAGGCGAAGCCGAATCGGCCGGCGCGATGGCTGGCGACCAGCCGGTGCCCGAGCAGGCCGCAGCCACCAACGACGGCGAATAAGCGATGTGATCGGGGGCCGCGCCGAGCGGTCCCTCAGCCTTCGCGGCCCTTGAACCCTTGCGCGACGACGTACCATTCGGATGAGCCCTTGCGGCTCGCCGGTGGCTTGGCGTGCTTGACCGTCTTGAAATTCTTCTTGAGCAGGTTGAGCAGCTCGACGTCGGTTCCCCCCGCCAGCACCTTGGCAAGGAATTGCCCACCGGGCGCCAGCGTCTGGATCGCGAAGTCGGCGGCGGTTTCGACCAGCCCCATCGTGCGCAGGTGGTCGGTCTGCTTGTGACCCACGGTGTTGGCCGCCATGTCCGACATCACGAGGTCGGGCGCGCCGCCCAGGTGGCCCATGATCGTGTCGGGCGCCTCGTCCGCCATGAAATCCATTTCCAGGATCGTGACGCCCTCGATCGGCTCGGTCGGCAGCAGGTCGATCCCCACGATGGTCGCCTGCGGGCGCTTTTTCTGCGCGATCTGCGACCAGCCGCCCGGCGCGATGCCCAGATCGACGATCCGATTCGCGCCGCGCAGGATGCCGAATTTCTCGTCCAGCTCGATCAGCTTGAACGCGGCCCGGCTGCGATAGCCTGCCGCCTTCGCCTCGCGCACATAGGGATCGTTCAGCTGCCGCTCCAGCCAGCGGTTGGAGGATGCGGTGCGCCCGCGCGCGGTCTTCACCCGCTTGTCCGGATCGCGTCTCGAACGGCTCATGTCAGTTTCTGCTTTCCGGGTTGGGGCCCTTGGCGCCCGCGAAATCGGCGGCCATCAGGCTGCGCAGGATGCCTTCGCGAATCCCGCGATCGGCCACGCCCAGGCGATCGGCTGGCCACAGGTCGAGGATCGATTCGAGGATCGCGCAGCCTGCCACCACCAGTTCCGCACGGTCGGGCCCGATGCAGGGCAGCTCGCCCCGCTCGTCCTGGCTGAGGCTGGAAAGGCGCGTCGAGATATCGCGCATCGCCGCCGAGGGTACGATCAGCCCGTCGACCGCGCGCCGGTCGTAATGGGGCAGCTCTAGATGCAGGCTGGCGAGCGTGGTGACCGTCCCGCTGGTGCCGAGGAGGCGGATATCGTCTTCGCGCGAGGCGTCGCGAATCCGCTCGGCAAAAGGGGCGAAGCTTTCGTCCACCGTGCGGCGCATTTCGGCATAGAGCGCCAGCCGGTCGGCCCTGTCTTCGGCGGGCGGGGCCTTGCCGATCACCGTGTCGGTCAGCGAGACGACCCCCCACGGCACGCTCTGCCAGTCGAGGATGCGCGGGATCGCGCCGTCGCCCGGACCAACCAGAATCAGTTCGGTCGAGCCGCCGCCGATGTCGAAGATCAGCGCGGGCCCTTCACCCTGTTCGAGCAGGACGTGGCACCCCAGCACCGCCAGCCGCGCCTCTTCCTGCGCGGAGATGATATCGAGCACGATGCCCGTTTCCTCGCGCACCCGGTCGATGAACGCCGCGCCGTTGGTGGCCCTGCGGCAGGCCTCGGTCGCGACCGACCGGGCGAGGAAGACGTTGCGGCGGCGCAGCTTCTCGGCGCAGACGTGCAGCGCGCCGAGCGCGCGGTCCATCGCCTCGTCCGAAAGCTTGCCCGACAGCGCCAGCCCTTCGCCCAGCCGCACCACACGGCTGAACGCGTCGATCACGGTGAAGTCCTGACCCGACGGGCGCGCGATCAGCAGGCGGCAGTTATTGGTGCCCAGGTCGAGCGCGGCGTAGGCCTGTCGCCCGTGCTTGCCGTGGCGCGCAGGCCCACGCACGTTCGAACGCTTGTCGAAGACGTTGTTGCGCCGCTGGCCATCGGCTTTGCGAGGGCGTCGATTCGGCTCCATGGGCTTCGGAGAGTGATAGCGCTTGTCTGCTACCTTGCCGGACATCGTGCCCTCCGGTTCGCAAGCCCTGTTGTTATCGTCCGGCGGCGCGAAGTCCGCCATAATTGCAATTTCCATACCGCCCGCGGGAGAGTTCCCTCGGGGACCTGGCGCCCATGCTAACGGTAGCGGCGCGGCGGAGCAAGGCCGCGCTCCTTTTCGACGCTTGACGCTGCGCCCACACCTTTCTAGATGCGCCGCTTCGCGAAGCCCTCCGCGTCTCGCCGGTCGAGACACACGCGGACCAGCTGTTGCCCCGTCGTCTAATGGTAAGACTACGGACTCTGACTCCGTCAATTGAGGTTCGAATCCTCACGGGGCATCCAGCTTTCCGGTATTAGGTAGCAAGCGCAGAACATTGCGCCCTCCCGCGCGGGGCGGCAACTGCCTACCATGCAGGCATGGGCCTGACCAACTACCAGCACGCACTACGCAAGAAATATGCCGCCCTTACCGGTGAGCGGGACGAGCTTCTGGCGCGCGTCGAGCGCATCAAGCGCGAGGCCGCCGCCTTACCGGAGCTTGAAGCCCGCGCCGCCGAACTGAAAGCCTTAGCCGACAGCGCCGCAATGCTGCTCGAACACGAGAGCGATGACTGGCAACCCGAGCAGAGCCCGCCGGTACGCCCGTGGACGCACAAGCTGCCCGTACCGTTCGGATCGTGCGGCAGGCGAGCGCTCGGCGTCCTGCGCACCGCTGACAGGCCCATGACGGTACGTGAGATCACCTTGGAGGTTCTGCGGCAGGCCGGGGAGGAAGCGCCCGACCGGGCTATCCTGCAACGGACACAGAACGCGGTGGATTCCTCGCTTCGCGCACATCGCGGGCGCGGGGTGGAGTCATCAGGAAAGTACCCGGCGCAGTGGCGTAGCAACGCTAGGCCGGAGATTGAGTTTGATCCGTAAGGATCGTCACACGAAGGGGTTGAATATGGCTAATTCATCGCAGTTGGCGAAGCATCATTCGCATCGCAAAGTGCCAGCACCTTCTCGGCAAACTCCCTCGCAACCGACCACGGCATCTCCGAAGCGAGACGCAAGCCATTTGACAGGTCGTACTCAACTTCCAGGCCCGACGGATTGCCCCGTAGATTGGTCGTCGGCTGCATCATGGGATGAAGCTGCGGAGGAAAGATTCCGCGATTGGTGCTATCAGACAACGCCTGCAAGAGCCCTAAAGCGAAGCTATGTGTCATTTCAGGATGCAAGCCCAGCCCGACAGGCATTTGATCGCTGGCTTGCAATCGCACTCCGATGAAGCCTCCGTTTGGGTCAACGTGGATGTCATTCAGCCCGACGATCAAAAAGCTACGCTGCATATTCCCCTCCTGTTTCCACGGAAGGGGTTGTGCGCGTTAAGCCGCTCTCTGCCAATACCCGGTCCAGTTGCGGCTCTGGCGTGATTTCAGCGCGGCACCAGCCACCAGCATGGCCTGCGCGCCGTTGCTACGGCGGCGATGATCCTCGCGCCACGATGCTTCGCCCGCATAGGCATAGAGATAGGGTCCGGCGATATGGTGGTGCGTGCCGACTTCCATACGGCGCAGACGCGAGAAGTAGCTTTCCGCCTGATTGGTACATGCGCCTTCATCGGAGAAGGCAACGGAATGGTTGATGCGCCATGTATCCCACCTGGCATGCAACGCATCCCATCCGGTTGCTTCGTCGGCGTGGAGCGTGGTCAGCGTACCGACATGATCGCGCACCATGGGCACGGCATCGCTCTCGTGGCGCACGACGAACGATAGAGTTCGACCCCCGCGCTGGCGCATGACGACAACACACTGGCGCTTGCCGGTCTGGTTCTCGGCAAGGCGACGGTCGCGACGATCCGCCTTATGGTTCTCGGGCCGGACGTGCCCGCCAAAATAGGCCCCGTCGATTTCCACGATCCCCTCAAGGCGGATACCGGCATTGCCGTTGCCCATGGCCTCGCGCAGCTTGTGGCACAAGACGTAGGCGGTCTTGTACTGCACATCGAGATCGCGGCTGACTTGTAGCGCGCTGACACCCTTCGCGCCGTTCACGAACAGCACGATCGCCGCCAGAATGTCGGTGAAGGACAACTTGCGCGAAGCGAAGATCGTCCCGCTGGTGACGCTGTACTGATGCTTGCACGCCTTGCACTGGAACTTGCGGCGCGTGGGAATGTCGTAGGCATCGCAGCAGCCGCAACGCGGGCACACCGGCTCGCCTTCCGTTTCCGGCCAGCGCAGCGAACGGAACATCTCGTAAGCCGCATCCTCGCCCATGGTGTAGACCTTTTTGAGCGAGATAGTGCGGGCTTTTGCAGAGAGTAGAAAGTGCTGTCCCTTGCGCTTCATCATCAAATCCAGTGGTGTTACTCACTGAATATGATGCGTTGTATATCCACAGTCAAGGGTTTATATCATCGAAAGTGATGATGTATGGAGCCCCGTATGGCCAAGAGTGATCCCGTGACCGTCGAGTACGAGACTCGCGCCAAGAATATGCTGAAGGCGGAGTTGAAGCGGAAGGGTGTGACCTACGCCCAGCTAGCCGAGAAGCTGGGCGAGATCGGGGTTTCGGAAAACGAGCGGAACCTCAACAACAAGATCAGCCGGGGAGGATTCTCCGCAGCGTTCCTACTGCAGTGTCTATCCGTGATCGAAGTGAGCGACGTTCGGATCTAGCCGCCAAGAGGCCCCTTCTTCGAAGGTGAGCCGAAAGCGGCAATCGTCACCGCTTTGTCGGCTTCGGTACGCTCTGCCCGAAACTGCTCAAGTGTCACGCGGACCTTTCGATACGCCATCATCGCATCCGTGCTTGGGAATGCACCGTCCGGCTCCGGCCAGTCGCCAAGCAACGCGTCGGGATCGACGGTCATTATTCGAGAGCGACACCCGACCCGGTATTTCTCCGCAAGCTCCAGCCAGGTTGAGATAGCGGAGAGCCACTTGGTCCTCTCGGTCTGCCATTCACCCCAATTCTTGACCGGCTCGCCATCTCGAATGCGCAGCAACTTGGCCGCAGCTCGCTCAATCGCCTCGGCTTGCTCGGACATGAGCTCACGGTTCAAGATCGCCTTGAATCCTGCATCGACCCAATCAAATCGCCGATCTTGGCTATCGGTGTGCTGCCGCGTCCAAGCGTCCCAATCTCGCCTCAGGTCGGCGATTTGCTCTTCAAGCGCGCGAATATCCATGTCGGCATTCCCGAGCTTATCGATCACTCCGCTAACGTCCCCGGCGAGTTTGGCATACTCGGTCCGATTGTTCTCCGACGCGTCTTGCATACCCCGTCTGACCGCGATCATGTGCGCGTCGATGAGGTTCGTTACGTCTTTCTCTGTTATCGGCTTCACTTCCTCGGGGTCATAGGTCAGCGTTGGCGGAGGTAGTTTCGCAATCGGATTGAAATAGCGCCAGCCAATCATGCCTGCCGACGCAACCAGTACAATGCCACAGGCGACAGCAGTTGCCGCCAGCACGACGGCGGCCCACCCATATTGGGAAACAGGCTCGAAGAAGTGAAGAATGGCTGAAAAAACGGTCACGAGAACACCGCCTGGACCGAGCAGTGTCCACCAAATGCCGACAAAGTCGGCTCGCCTTGTCTGCCTAGGCAACTTTTCCATGCTGCACCTCCTGCCCCACCTTCCCTTTGAAGGCGAGTCCGAGCCTCGGCATGGCCCGCGCAGGCGCTATCTTCCTCCGCCGGCCTCACGAGACCGACTTTCTGCGTTTGCTGCCTAATGCCGCAGCTTTCCGATCCTCATGACAGATAGTTGACCTCTCCCCCTCGTCATCGACGGGCCAAGGCTCCCCGTGCCTTGTCGAGCAGCAGGATCGCCACCAGCGAAATGCCGAACAGCGGCAGGAGCAGCGCCAGCACGGCTGCCGCCGCGATCAACCCGCGCGGCAGGCGGCCGCCGGGCGGTGGTGCTGCCAGCTTCCCCTTCGGCCTGCGCTTCAGCCACATGAGAACACCGAGCACGGACAGCGCGATCAGGGCTAGCGCGATGACCAGTCCCATGATCTGGTTGGCGAGGCCGAACAGGGCGCCTTCGTGCCACGCGATGCCGATATTGATCGTCCGGTCGATCGGGTGCTTGTCCGCGAAGTCGCTGCGTGAAAGCTCGCCCCCGGATTGCGGATCGTAGGTGACGGCGCGGACGAGCGGGCGGTTCTGCGCCTCCGACTTCACCGTCCACACACTACCGGTCGGCGGCCCGAAGCGCTGCGGGGCGTGGGGCGGCAGGACCAGGACCGGGAAGGCCATGTCCTCCGCCTCCGCCCGCTCGACGAAGGCGGCGAGCGGCAGCGATTGCGAGGGCATCGGCGGCTTCGGCGTCATGGTGTGAACCTTGGCTCCGTGATCGTGCGCCACCGGCGCAGCGACAGCCGCTTTCTCCGCGCCGATTTTCCACTCCTGCGCGCCTTCGACGAGGCCAAGCTCGCTCCGCGCCCATTTGAACGCGCTGCCCCAGGTGCCCGCCCAGGGAAGGCCGCTTGCCAGCATCACCAGCACGAATCCTGCCAGCCAGAAGCTGATGACCCGGTGCAGGTCCTTCATCAGTGGGCGGCCTTTCAGCGAAAGCCGCGGCCACAGCGTTCCGGCAGCGCGAAAGGGCCTCGGCCACCACAGGTAGAGGCCGGTCAGGATCATCACGATGGTCCAGCTTGCGGCCAGTTCGACCAGCCGGTCCCCCCAGTCGCCCATCATCAGCGAGCCGTGGAAGCGCGAGACCGTGTCGGAAATCCGCTCCGCCGGGCCGAGCGTGCCGAGAACCTGCCCCTGCGGCGAGACGAACACTTCGCTCAGCGATCCGTCCGGCAGCCCCATCTGCACCATCGCCGCATCGCCCGGTTCTTCGGGCAGGCGGTAATGGTTGAACGAGCCATCGGGAAACGCCGCTTCCGCCGCCTCCAGCTGCCGGTCGGCCGATACCGCGCCCTCCAGCGAGAGGCCGCGATAATCGCGTTCCTCCCACCGGTCGATCTGCGGCTTGAACAGATAGATCGACCCGCTGACCGACAGCAGCAGGACGAAGGGGAGTACGAACAATCCGGCGTAGAAATGCCAGCGCCAGATCGTGCGATAGGTCGCGGTATCGGCCATCGTCATCGCTCCTAGAACCGCGCGCGCACGCCGCCGAAGACGGCGCGACGCTCAACCGGGTAGAAGATCGCCGAGGTGGGCGTTGCGGTGATCACGGCGCTGATGTCGCCCACCGCCTTCTCGTCGAAGAGGTTGCGCGCATCCACGAACAGATCGATCCCGTCGGTCAGCGTGGCCCCGGCGGTGATCCCCACCAGCGCATAGCCGTCGGTCTGCAGGCTGTTGTCGTAATCGGCGAAGGGCCCGTCGGGCACCCACTCGACATTGGGCGCGATGTGGAGGCCGTCGGTCCCGAGCCGCAACTCGGCACGATAGACGTGCTCGGGCACCACCGGCAGGCGGTTGTCGCCGTATTGCGGATCATCCTCGAAGCGGAAGTCGCTGTACGTGTAGATCTGCCGCAGGCGTGCCCACTCGGTGAGATCGATCGACAGCGCCGCTTCCACGCCCTGATGGGTGGTCTTGCCCGCATTGAAGGTGGATGCGGGAATGTCCGGGCCCACGGTAAACTGCAGCAGCTCGCCGTCGATCTTCGCGCGATAGGCGGCAAGGTCCCATTCCAAGATGCCCGCACGCCCGCGCGTGCCGACTTCGGCGGTCCACGCACGCTGGGGGTCGAGGTTCACGAAGCTGGCGATCTGTGCCACTTCGGCGAAGCCCGGAAATTCGACCGAGCGGCTGTAGTTGGCGAACAGCTGGATGTTCTCGGCCGCTGCGAACAGCACGCCGAACTTGGGCGAGAACCCGTCGAAATCCGCGCGCCCGGTAATGTCGGTCGCGCCCCCTGCAAAACTGTTGAACAGCTGGTGCTGCTCGCGGAAGCCCTCGGCATAAACCGCGCCCGCGATCAATTGCAGCGGTTCGACCGGACGGAAGCGGAATTCGCCATAGATGTTGGACGTCGAAGCGCGCTGATCCGCATTGAAGGTTGGCGCGCCGCGTTGCCCGTTGACGTTCACGAAACGCTTGGCGTCCGTGTCGCCAAGCCGCGTCTCTCCGCCCAGCGTCAGCTCGAAGGGGCCCGAGGCATAGTCGAACCGCGCATAGACGCCGCGATCGGTCGATTTGTAATCGAGCACCTGGAAGATCGGGTGGTGGAGCGACTTCGCGTTGACGAACCCGCCCACGTCGAGCTGGCCCCCGTCGAACGAGAACCGCGTGCGGTTCTGCAGGCGGATCGAATCGATATCGCGCGCCTGATTGCCCGCGAAATTGCCGGTCTCGGGCGCGGTCAGTGCCGTGGCGAGATCGAGCGCACCCGGCAATTGCTGGTCGATCGAGTTGACGCTGGCGTAGACGCGGTTCTCGATAGTGTCGGCGATCTGCAGGCCGACATTGCCGTGGAAACGCAGCGAGGCGCGCTTCGCATGGTCGCGATCGCCGTTCCAATTGTCGTAGCTGATGGCAGCCCACGCGTCGCCCGGCCCGCTCTGGACGCCGTAGGAGGCGAGGCCGCGAAAGGTCTCGAAACTGCCCGCATCGGCGCGCAGGTAGAGCCCGCCTGCGGTCGCGCCCGTGGGCGTCACACCGTTAATCGCGCCGCCCAGCGTACCCGACCCGAAGCGGAGGGCATTCGCGCCCCGATAGACTTCGAGATACTCGAAGAAGATCGGCTCCAGCTCCTGGAAGTCGCCATTATCGTCGGCCAGGTTGATCGGCACGCCGTCCTGCAACAGCGTGAGGCCGCGCATGTGGTATCCGCGCGACAGGCCCGAGCCGCGGATCGCAATGCGCACCTCCTGCCCGTAACGCGGCTGGAGGTAGACACCGGGTGAGAAGGCCAGCGTGTCGCGCAGGCTGACGAGCGATTTGTCCGCGTATTCGTCGTAAGTGACGACATCGGTTCCGCCGGGGGTTTGCGCGGCGCGCTCCTCGGCTTCGTTCGCCGCCCGTTCGCCCGTCACGATGATGGTGCGCTGCGGATCTTCCGCGGGGGCGGTGTCGGCGGCCTCGTCCGCGATCAAGTCTCCGGTTGCGGCATAGGCAGGCGGGGCGCCAGCCAGCATGGCTGCGCCCAGCGCTACATGGGAAATCTTCACGGTAATTCTCCGATGCGCGGCGCGCGCGGACAATCCTGCCCGGCACGCGGTGCGCGTGATCTGAATGGATGGGTGGTGTCAGATCGACGGAGGCGGGCCGCGCAGGGGCGGTCGCAAGTGCGGACGCGCAGGAAGCGACAGCGCGCGGATCGGCCTGAGGCCGAGCATGACCGCGTAGGCGATCTCGCCTGCAAGAATGGTTTCGCCGGGAGAATGGAGCGCCAGCTTGGCAGCGCCCGCCAGCATACAATGCCCGCCGTTCGACGCGGTAGGCGTGGAATCGCCCTCGTCCCCATGGCCCATCGCGGTATGGCCCATCGCACGATGATCCATCGAGGCGTGGTCCATCGACGCATGGTCCATCGCCATGCCGTCGCTTCTATCGCGTGCTTCGCGAGACGCTGTCACCGCGCGGGCCAGCGGATGGGTTTCGGGACAGACAGAGACCGTCGGCAAGCCGTGCTCGCCCGCTGCGATCATGTACCCGGCCGGCGCCAGCGCATTGAGGGCGAACGCCAGCAGCAGGATGCCGATCATCCTCCACGGTGGCGATCGCCTGATATGGTGCAGCGTGGACATCCGGTCGGCTGCCTAGTCTTCCGGTCGGTTCGCGTCACTACCAAACAGCGCGGCCTTGCCGGGGATCGCCAAGCCGCCTATCTGCGCGCCTATGACGAATAATAGCGGTGTGCGCGATCTCTACGATCGGCGATTTTATGGTGCGGACGAAGAAGCGGGTTTCGTAGAGGAGGGGTCGAGCACCGACACCCCGCAAACCCGGCACCCGGCCTACAAGCTGGCCTTCCGCGACGATGATTTCCTGCTCCAGCCAGAACTGCGCCCGGTGCGCTTCCAGCTCGAACTGCTCAAGACCGAGATGCTGCTCGACCAGGCAGGGGTGGGCAGCACGCTGGTGATGTACGGTTCGGCGCGGATTCCCTCGCCCGATCAGGTCGAAGCGCTGGAAGAGGTCGCCAAGAGCCAGTCCGAGGACGAGGCCAAGGTCACCAAGCGCCTGATCGAGAAGGCGAAGTACTACCAGGAAGCCTACAACCTCGCGCGGATGGCGACCGAGAAGGCGATCATCGAGGATGGCGAACGCCAGTTCGTGGTCACCACCGGCGGCGGGCCGTCGATCATGGAAGCGGGCAATCGCGGCGCCAGCGATGCGGGCGGGGAGAGCATCGGGCTCAACATCGTGCTGCCACACGAACAGGCGCCCAACACCTATGTCACACCCTACCTCAGCTTCCAGTTCCACTACTTTGCGCTGCGCAAGATGCACTTCCTGCTGCGCGCCAAGGCGGTCGCGGTGTTCCCCGGCGGGTTCGGCACCTTCGACGAGTTCTTCGAGCTGCTGACGCTGATCCAGACGGGCAAGATGAAGCCTATGCCGATCCTGCTGTTCGGCAGGGATTTCTGGAACCGGGTGATCGATTTCGAAGCGCTGGCCGAGGAAGGGACGATTTCCGCCAAGGATATCGACCTCATCACCTGGTGCGAAACCGCCGACGAGGCGTGGACGGCCATTTCCAAGTTCTACGACCTGAAGGACTAGCTCCTAGCCCTCGAGCTTGCGTACGGCCTGATGGCCGAGCGGGCCGGAGCCGTCGCCGAAGCCCGGCGCGCTTTCGATCGCGGCGCGGGTGAATTGCCGCGCGAGCCGTATCGCGTGGTGCAGCGGCTGGCCGTGGCCCACCAGCGTGGCGATCGCCGCCGACAGGGTGCAGCCCGTGCCATGCGTGTGCCGCGTCGGGATACGGGGATCGTCGAACTGCATGTGAAACCCGTCGGCGCTGACGAGGAAATCGATCACGCGTGCATCTTCGGTGTGGCCACCCTTGGCGAGCACCCACGCGTCGCTGCCTTCGGCCAGCGCCACCGACGCCTGGATGATGGCATCGCTGTCGTTCAGGTCGCTCCCTGCGAGGATCGCCAGTTCGGGCAGGTTGGGGGTGATCAGCGTGGCGAGCGGGAACAGCTTCTCGCGCATGATCTCCACCGCGTCTTCCTGCAGCAGCCGCCCACCGCTGGTCGCGACCATGACGGGATCGAGGATGATCGGCACATCGCGCGCCTCGGGCAAGGTCGCGAGCAGTTTGGCGACTTCGCCGATAATGCCCGCATCGTGGAGCATGCCGATCTTGATCGCGTCGGCGCCGATATCGGAGAGGCAGGATTCGATCTGCTCGGCCACGAAATCGCCGGTCAGCGGCGTGACGCCCTGTACCCCGCGCGTGTTCTGCGCGGTGATCGCGGTGATCGCGCTCATCGCATATCCGCCGAGCATGATGATCGTCTTGATGTCGGCCTGGATGCCGGCACCGCCGCTCGAATCCGAGCCGGCGATGGTCAGGATGCGGGGAGGGGGTTTTGTCGTCATGCCTCGAACTTGCGTTGTGTGCTGGCGGGATAGTCCTCCAGCAGTTTCGGCGAACGCGTCGGGCGGTCCATCAGCTCGCCCCCGCAATTGGGGCACCGATCGTCGAGCGCTTCGGCGCATGGCGCGCAGAAGGTGCATTCGAAGCTGCAGATGAACGCGCCGGGACGGGCGGCGGGCAGGTCCGCACCGCAGCGTTCGCAATCGGGCCGCATCTCGAGCATCAGGATGCCTCGCGTACGGCGGCGCAGATCGTGTCCACGACGTGCTCGACCTCGGCAGCGTCGTCGCCTTCGGCCATCACGCGGATCAGCGGTTCGGTGCCCGAGGCGCGGATGACCAGTCGGCCCCTGCCTGCCAGCGTCGCTTCCGCATCGGCAATCGCCTGTTTGACCGTCGCCGCGTCGAGCGGGCTCGCGCCTTCGTAGCGCACGTTCTTGAGCAGTTGCGGCACGGGTTCGAACATCCGCAGTTCCTCGCTAGCCGGACGGTTGGAGCGCACCAGGGCAGCGAGCACGCGCAGCGCGGCGACTGTGCCGTCGCCGGTGGTCGCATGGTCGAGCAGGATCATGTGGCCCGACTGCTCGCCGCCGATATTGAACCCGCCGCTGCGCATCCGGCTGAGGACGTGGCGGTCGCCGACCTTGGTCCGCTCCAGCGTCAGCCCCATGCCTTCCAGATAGCGCTCCAGCCCGAGATTGCTCATCACCGTGGCGACCACCCCGCCGCCGCGCAGCAGCTGCTTTTCGGCCATGCGCGTGGCGATCGAGGCCATGATCTGGTCGCCGTCGACCGTCTCGCCCTTCTCGTCGATCACGATCAGGCGGTCGGCATCGCCATCGAGCGCGATGCCGATATCGGCGCCTGTTTCGACCACCTTGGCTTTGACCGCGTCGAGCGAGGTCGAGCCGACCCCGTCGTTGATATTGGTGCCGTTGGGCTCGACGCCCAGCGTGATGACCTCCGCGCCCAGCTCCCAGATCGCGCTGGGGGCGACCTGATAGGCGGCTCCATTGGCGCAATCGACCACCACCTTCAGGTCGTCGAACCGGATCTCGTCGCTCACCGACTGCTTGACCGCGTGGATATAGCGACCGCGTGCGTCTTCGATCCGTCTTGCGCGGCCGATCTCGCTGGCGGGGACCAGGTCGGGCTCGCACCCCATCAGCGCTTCGATGGCGGCTTCATCTTCGTCGGAGAGCTTGAAGCCGTCGGGGCCGAACAGCTTGATGCCATTGTCGCGGTAGGGGTTGTGGCTGGCGGAGATCATCACGCCGAGGTCCGCACGCATCTCGCGCGTCAGCATGGCGATGGCGGGGGTGGGCAGCGGGCCGGTCTGGATCACGTTGACGCCCATGCTGGTGAAGCCCGCGACCAGCGCGCTTTCCATCATGTAGCCCGAAAGCCGCGTGTCCTTGCCGATCACCACGCGGTGGCGATGGTCGCCGCGCCGGAAATGCGCGCCCGCCGCCTCTGCAACGCGCATCGCCATCGCGGCGGTCATCGCGCCCTTGTTGGTTTCGCCCCGGATGCCGTCTGTGCCGAAATACTTGCGTGCCATGAAGAGGTCTTCACACCTTTGCCTGTCGTCTCTACCGATCCTTGGATCGACGTGCGGGCGTTTTGGACGCCTGCCATCCAAGAGGGAAGGGGCAAATCCGGCTTGTCGGCATCTGACACCACGCGTCCAGCACGGCTGGTCACATTGCGCCTGCCAATCTGGTGGACCTTCGGCGGGCTCGTCGGCGGACTTATCGCCGGGTCGCTGATGGCAAACAGGCCGCTGGCGGACGCGATCCTGCCGGTGAGCGAGCCGATCGGCGCGCTGTGGCTGCGCGCCTTGCAGATGACGATCATCCCGCTGGTCGCCGCGCTGCTGGTGCTGGGCATTACCCAGCTGGCGAGCGCCGCGCGCGCCGGGGCGACCGCGCGGCGGATGCTGATCTTCGTGGCCGCGGCGCTCGTCTTCAGCGGCGTCGCGACGCTGATCGCCATGCCGCTGCTACTGTCTGTGGTCCCCCCGCCTGCCGGGGCGCAGAGTCTGCTGGCCGCCAATGTCGAGCCGCAGGAAGTGCCGGGCCTCGCCGAATTTTTCCTCTCGCTGGTCGCGCCCAACATCATCGCGGCGGCGGCCGAGACCGCGATGCTGCCGCTGACGATCTTCTTCGCGCTGTTCGCGGTCGCGATTACACGCCTGCCCCCCGAACAGTCGGCGACGCTGCGCGGGTTCTTCGAAGCGGTGGCGAACGCGATGCTGCTGGTGATCGGCTGGGTGCTGTGGCTCGCACCGGTCGGCGTCTTCGCGCTGGCGATGGGCGTCGCGGTGCGCGCAGGGGGAGACGCGGCGTTCTTCACCCTGATGCACTACATCCTGACGGTCGCGGCGATGGGCGGGATCGTGCTGGTCGCCGCCTATGTGGTCGGCGCGCTGCGGCACGGGCCGCTGGCCTTTGCGCGCGCGATGCTGCCCGCGCAGGCGGTGGCGATCTCCACCCAGAGCTCGCTTGCCAGCCTGCCCGCGATGCTCGCCAGCGCGCGCAGGCTCGACCTGAGCGAGAACGTCTCCGAATTCGTCCTGCCGCTCTCGGTCGCGATCTACCGCGCGACGAGCCCCGCGATGAACCTCGCGGTCGCGATCTACGTCGCGCACCTGTTCGGCATCGAACTGAGCTTGACCGCGATGCTCGCCGGACTGGCGGTGGCTTTCGTGATCTCTATCGGATCGGTCAGCCTGCCCGGCACGATCAGCTTCGTGGTGTCGATCGGCCCGATCGCGCTCGCGATGGGCGTACCGGTCGAACCGCTGGCGCTGCTGGTCGCGGTCGAGATGCTGCCCGATATCATGCGCACGCTCGCCAATGTCACCGCCGACGTCGCTTTGACGAGCGCGGTCGACCGGAATTCTGACGGCGATCTTGCAACGGATAGCGCCCTCGGGCGTTCTGGACCTGAAAGCTGATCTCAAACCCAAATAACGGGAGACACCAGAAATGGCATTCGAAGTAACCCCCCTGCCGTACCCCGACACCGTGCTCGCTCCGGCGGTCTCCGCCGAGACGCTGAGCTACCACCACGGCAAGCACCACAAGGCCTATATCGACAAGACCAACGCCGCGATCGAAGGCACCGACCACGCGGACAAGTCGCTCGAGGAAATCATCGCCGCCGCGCGTGGCAGCGACCAGGGCCTGTTCAACAATTCGGCGCAGAGCTGGAACCACGGGTTCTACTGGAATTCGATGGCGGGCGAGGAATCTGCGCCGTCGGACGAATTGAAGAGCATGATCGAAAGCGCTTTCGGCTCGGTCGAATCGCTCAAGGAAAAGCTGCAGGAACGCGGTGCCGGCCACTTCGCCAGCGGCTGGGTGTGGCTGGCCGAGAAGGGTGGCGCACTCTCGATCGAGGAAACGCATGACGGCGACACGCTGGCCGACAAGGATGGCGTCAACCCGCTGCTCGTGATCGACCTGTGGGAGCACGCCTATTACCTGGATCACCAGAACGCGCGTCCCGCCTACCTCAAGGCGCTGACCACCGAAAAACTCAACTGGAACTTCGCGAGCGAAAACCTTGCCCGCGGCGAAACCTGGACGTATCCGAACTAGACGCTTAGGCCGTTAGAGATTGAGAGGGGTCGGGCCGTGATGGTCCGGCCCCTTTTTCTTGCGCGCGGCCCTCAGGCCGGGCGCGTCTCTTCCGCCGATCCTTCCGCATCCTCGATCAGCGGGGTCTGGAACAAGGGCTCACCGAAAATGAAGCCGACCAGGTTGGGGCGGCCAACGTGGTCGAAGAACGCGGTCACCATCAGCAGGATCGGCACCGAAAGCAGCGCGCCGACCGCGCCCCAGATCCACGAGAAATACGAGAACGCGAGCAGGATCATCACCGGGTTCATCGTGAACCGGCGGCCGAGGATCGCAGGCGTGACCGCATTCGCTTCGATCACGTGCAGCGCGACGTAGGAGATCGGCGGGATCAGGCCGAGGAAAACGGTGTCGGCGGTGCCGAGGCCGAACAGCGTCAGCAGCGCGGTCATTGCGAGCGGGCCGATATAGGGCACGAAGTTGAGCAGGGTGGCGAGGCCGCCCCACATGATCGGTGCGGGCAGGTCCATCGCCCACGCGCCCAGCGCCACGACGATGCCGACGCCCAGATTGATCCACGCGACGGTCAGGATGTAGGCGGCGACCCGGTCCTGCACTTCGCGCAGCACGCGCGCGGCCTTCACGCTGGTGCCGAAGGTGGTCCGCCCGAACAGGATGTTGCGGCGCAGGCGGCTGCGCGCCTCGACCATGAAGAACGCCATGAGGAAGGTCAGCATGACTTCGAGCAGCAGCAGCGGCGCGCTGATCGCGACTTGCTGGAAGACAGACGGCCCCGCCAGCGTGACCTCGTTGCCACCCGAGCCGAGCAATTCGGCCAGCCGGTCGTTCGCCCGCGCAAGCCAGGCGAAGTCCTCCTGCATCTCGTGATAGCGCTGGCCGATCCCTTCGATCAGTTCGGGCAAGCGGTCGTACAAGGTGAAGGCCGGTTGCAGGATCGCGCCGAAGGCGAGCACCACGATCGCGAGGAAGATGATCAGCGCGAGCACGGAGGCGAGCGTGTTGGGCACGCCCCATGAAGAAAACCGGTCGGCCAGCGGGGCGAGCAATACGCTGAGTATGATCGCGCAGGTCAGCGGCAGGAACACCACCGATCCGATCGAGAGGACGAAGGGCAGGGCGAGGAACAGCCCGACGCCCAGCAAAAGCACCAGCGTACTCAGCAGGCGCAGTTCCTGCTCAGCCAACAGCGTCCGTTTCTTGGATGGCCCACTGCGTCCGGGGGCACGCGCGGGTGCCGAACCGGGTGCGGTCTCTTCGCTATCGCTTACCGCGGGGGCCATGCCGATAGCCCTGCGTCAGGTGCGCCCATTGGTCGGTTCTGCCAGGCCGTTGCCGGCAGCGACATCGTCCAGCTCTTCGAGGATCGCGCGGTGCGCGGTGTCGTCGTCGATGGAGCGCTTGGGTATGTCGCCGTCGGCAAGCATCTCGTTGAGCGCGGCGCGGGCACGGCCCACGCGGCTCTTGATCGTGCCCACCGCGCATCCGCAGATATTGGCGGCTTCTTCGTAGGAGAAGCCACCAGCCCCCACCAGCAGCAGCGCCTCGCGCCGTTCGGGCGGCAGGGTGAGCAGCGCACGGTGCATGTCGGACAGGTGGATCGGCTCTTCCTGACCCGCAGGCGCGGTCAGGATGCGTTCGGCAACGTTCTCGTCGTATTCGCCGCGGAAACGGTTGCGGCGCATGTCGGTGAGGTAGGCGTTGCGCAGGATCACGAAGGTCCACGCGCGCATGCTGGTGCCCGGCTCGAACCGCTCCTGTGCGGCCCACGCCTTCATAAGCGTTTCCTGCACCAGGTCGTCGGCCATGTCGGGGCGGCCGCACAGGCCGCGCGCGAAGGCGCGCAAATGCGGGACGACACCGGTCAGTTCGCGCTTGAACTCGACCGGGTCCGCCGCAGGGGCGGGGAGGGAACTCATTCGCTGCCCCCGTTCTCGCTCGACGCCTTCTTCGGCTCGTCGAACTGCGCAAGCAGATCCTTGAAGGTGTCGGGTATCGGTTCGTCGACCACCGAGTCATAAAGACTGCGCAGGCTGTCTGCCCATTGAGGCTGGCTCATCGGGTCGCCGTTCTCATCGCGGCCAAGTCGTGGAGAGCTTTTCGCATCCGGAGTGTTCTTGCTGTTCATGCCTGTCGGCTAACATGGGTGTTCGTTGGTCGAAACCCAAGTATGCCCTTCCCAAAATCGATCCAAGACAACAGGAACGTTGCGGGCCGCGCGTGGTTCCCTAGCTGTATCAGACCGACCATTCTTCGCCGACCGCGCGGAGAAGACAAATCCTAGCGGGGCAGATTTGGCGTCCGACAACGCACACCAGATACGGCGATTCAGGCGGTGGCTGATCCACTACCCCAGAGCCGTGCCGGTTCTGATCTTCCTGCTTATCAC
>Ga0208018_100050_pt1 | contig 54396 bp, 51 predicted proteins | sample 31_taG_FD_184105 | JGI IMG/M metagenome (GOLD analysis project Ga0208018, IMG submission 184105) | Marine viral communities from the Gulf of Mexico - 31_GoM_OMZ_CsCl metaG (SPAdes) (version 2) | ecosystem: Environmental > Aquatic > Marine > Oceanic | place: Gulf of Mexico | collected 2015-07-12 | reverse complement strand
TGGAAATATTGGTATAAGGTATAGTCAACATATTCATATCCGAATCTGCATCTAACTGCGTTAAATAATAACTCACTACGTAATTGGGATTGTTGCCCGTAATCTCATTATTCTTTACACTTAAATCGATACTCGTAAATCCATCTGGTACATTGTCATCACAAACACCTAATAACGTTGGAACTACTATAACTGGTAAAGGGTGGACAGTAAATGTTACTAAACTAGTTGAAGGACAAACTCCATTAGTTGTATATTCAACCGTATAAGATACTCCAGGTGTAGCATTTGTAACAGTTCCTGTTAGAACATCAATAACTGCAGTATCAGTAGGTATTGGATTAAAAGCAAAAGTACCACCTGTTACACCATTTATTGTAGCTGTAGCACCATCGCATGTTGGTGTCATAGTAAATGACGAATCATCAGTAACAAGAACATTAAATGTTTGTGTACTAGATAATGGACAAACTCCAGATGTAGTATATTCAACTGTATAAGATGTACCTGATGTTCCTCCTGTAACAGTTCCGGTTACAGAATCAATCACTGCTGCATCTGTTGGAACTGGATTAAATGTAAATGTTCCTCCAGGTGTTCCTGAAACGGTTGCTGTTGCTCCATCACATGTTGGTGTCATTGTAAATGAAGGGTCATCTGATGTTAATACTGTAACATTTTGAATACTACTAGCTGGACAAACTCCAGATGTAGTATACTCTACAGTGTAAGTTGCAGCAGAAGTTCCTCCTGTTATTGTTCCTGTTGCAGCATTAATAACTGCTGCATCTGTTGGAACTGGATTAAATGCAAAGGTTCCTCCTGGTGTTCCTGTAATGGTTGCTGTTGCTCCATCACATGTTGGTGTCATTGTAAATGATGCATCATCAACAGGAATTACTGTAAAGGTTTGTGTGCTAACACTTGGGCAAACTCCAGATGTAGTATATTCAACCGTATAAGATACTCCTGATGTTCCACCTGTAACAGTACCTGTAACCGAATCAATTACAGCTGCATCTGTTGGAACTGGATTAAATGCAAAGGTTCCTCCTGGTGTTCCTGTAATGGTTGCTGTTGCTCCATCACATGTTGGTGTCATTGTAAATGAAGCATCATCAGTAATAAGAACATTAAATGTTTGTGTACTAGATAATGGGCAAATGCCTGTGGTTGTATATTCAACTGTATAAGATGCACCTGATGTTCCTCCTGTTACAGTTCCGGTTACAGAATCAATCACAGCCGCATCTGTAGGAACTGGATTAAATGTAAAAGTTCCTCCTGGTGTTCCTGTAACTGTAGCTGTAGCTCCATCGCATGTTGGCGTCATTGTAAATGAAGCATCATCTGAAGGATTAATAATAAGGTTAAAAGCTGGAGTTAAAGAGACATTGTTACATAATGGGTCTCCAACTCTTTCTATTCTTACATAAATTGGTTGTGGATTACCAGTATTAGTATAAGGGCTAACTAATGCTCCTGTACTAGTATCTGCATCTGTAAATGAAGCATAATAAGTAACAATAAAATCTGTAGGTATTTGCGCTCCTAAAACCCCTGGCGTTTGGCTTTCTAAATTAAATTGGGCAAAACCATCATTTGATGGATCATCACAAACCACCATATCTCCAACAGGGTTAATTGTTGGTTGGGATGTTATATTAAGAGTAAATGTTTCTGTTTCATAACAACCAGACGTCTGATACTCTATTCTTACATAAATAATTTGCCCATCTGTACCAACATAAGCTCCTGGTGTTGCAATAGGATTTGTATCAGCATCTGCATCTGCTTGAGTTTCATGATAAGTTACAACCAAATCAGCAGGCACTGGTGTTGGAGCCAACATAACTGGTGTGTTTTGTGTTAAATCAAAAATATAAGGTGGTGCACCTGGGTTACACAAAAATAAATTATTTGGTTGATCATTAATAATTTCAGGAAGCACGTCAATACATACTTGCTCAGTGTATTCACAACCAAAATCATCTGTCACTCTATAGGTATAACAATGTTGCCCTGCTGTTGCTGGCTGAACAGTTATAGTATTTCCTGTAGTATTAATAATAGAAGCATCAGCATCCCAACCTTCTGAAGTGATTACTGGTGTAAATGATAATTCTGGTGGCTGAATGTTTGGATCAAATGCCATTCCCCAAGAAAATATAAAACCATTATCAATAGCTAAATTGTCAACAACTCTAATACACCAATCACCATTTAGTGGGCTACCAACTAAATTAGCAAAAGATTGTTGTGGTAAATAAGTACCAGGAACTATTGAAGCAGAAGGTGGATTACTTCCTGCTATCATAGTAGGCCCATTAACTAATAAGGTTGTACCTGTCATTGAGAAACAGTAATCAGCACCAACACCTGGAGTATTTGTACCATCATCATTCGCTCCTCCCAAGTAGGTACCACCACCACCTGGATAAGCCTTTAATATTGCTTGTTGACCATTTGGACTTATAATAGTAATTTGCAAATCACCAAGATATGAATGCTCCATATTAAGGCAAATATTAAGCAATTGGTTAGGATCTGTTAAGGTTTGGTTAGATTCAAAACAATCAACAGTAATGCAAGTTTGGTATACAGCTCCTGAACCATCAGGTAAGAAAGTTGTTCCACTAACAGGTGGTGTACAATCATTAATAAACTCTACTGGGTTTACTACTCCTGTAATAGTTGTAGTATCTCCATAACAAATTGTGGATTGAGCTGCTTGTGTACCAGTAAAATCTGGTTCGGTTCCAACCTGTATAACCTGATTAATTAAATTTGTATTTGTACATCCTTGTGGGTCTATAGATGTATTTGTATCTCTAATATTTAAATTAACAATATATACTCCAGGGTTAGGGTAAGAAAATGTAGCAGTTTGACCAGCAATTGTATTCCCATCACCTAAATCCCACTCATAAGTTGCACCTGTACCATCTACAGAAAATGTCCCACTACCAGAAAGTGTAATTGGGTCATTTGGACAGACTCTAATATAACCATCTCCATTAGGAGCTGGTGAAGCAGAGTCTAATTGTGAATTAATAGTTTGACAAGGTGTTAAACAAGACATAGTTGCTGCCCAACCTGTAGTTGTTCCAGAACCATTAGATATAAACTCAATAGTTAAACATCCTGTTGGGTTTGTAGGTGTAGCACTAACAAAGCCTGGATTATTTGCTGCTCCACCTCCAGAAAATGTTCCAAAAGGATTGGCTGCTGTACTATCTCCATCATAAATAGTCATAGTATCAGCATTAAGCTGTGTATTAAATGCAGTAAAATCTAGTTGCACTAATTGCCCTGCATTTTCAGGGCATATTGTAAGTATAAAATTCTCATTACTACTGTAGTTTCCTCCACTACCTCCAGAGTCGTAAAAAACACCAGAACAACGATTTACTGTTCCGTTTTGCATTAATACATCTTGAGAAAATGTAATATATGTACTTAAAAATAGGAGTATAAGTGTAATTTTTTTCATTATCAATGCTTTATAGTTTATTGATGTTGAGACAAGATTATAATATAGTAATTCGAATTATCAACTCTATACATAGCTGACTCCTTTGAATAAAAGTTAAAATTATATTTCAAAGGATTAAATGATTCAGGATTAAATGAAGCATCTCTACTAATATTTGGTGAATAATAGTCGAACAAAGGCACTTCAGATAGCAAAGTGCATTTTTTTAGAGATTCACCAGCTTTTATTGGATTAATTATCACTCTATTACGTAAAATGTTTTTTACATCCTTAACTCTTTGTGGGTGATTTAAAACATCTTCTTGTGTTTTATCTCCATAAACTTCTTTAATTTGATTCAATTCTTTTGTTGTTAATGGAGCATTAACATTTGGGTTGTATTTAACTAATTGAAGTGGTTGTTTATAGTCTGATTTCGATTGCGAAAAGCCGTAACTAGACACTAAAACGCACAAAACAAGCACTAAACGTAATTGAGTATTTATTTTCATTGCTCTTTTATTAATTTTTAAGATGTGAAATTTAAGAAAATTTTAATAACTAAACTGTTAATATGTTAATGATATTAACAAACATATAGTTTAACTATATAACATTTCAAATTAAAAAATTCCTACCTAGCAAATGAATATTTTTAATGCTTATCTTTGCAATCTGTTAATTTAAAGTTCATTTAGATTTAAAAAAATGAAAATAGAAAAAGATATAGAAAATTTTGAATCCTTAGGAAACAATCATATTGGTACATCTTCAGATACTCCTTTACGTGAAGATGCTTTTAAACTCACTAACGATGAGAAGATTGATATTATTAAAGACGATGTTCGTCATATCATGGAAACATTAGGTTTAGACCTAACTGATGATAGCTTAAAAGGTACACCAATGCGTGTGGCTAAAATGTTTGTGAAAGAAATTTTTGGAGGGTTGAGCCCAGAAAAAAAACCAAGCGCTTCTACTTTTGACAACAAATATAAATATGGTGAAATGTTAGTTGAAAAAAACATTACTGTGTATTCAACTTGCGAGCATCACTTATTACCAATAGTTGGAAAAGCTCATGTAGCTTACATTTCTAACGGAACAGTTGTAGGGCTTTCAAAAATGAATAGAATAGTTGATTACTATGCAAAACGTCCACAAGTACAAGAGCGTTTAACAATTCAAATTGTAAAAGAATTACAAAAAGTTTTAAATACTGAAGATGTAGCCTGCGTAATAGATGCTAAACATTTATGTGTAAATTCTAGAGGTATTAGAGATGTAGATAGTAGTACAGTTACATCAGAATTTGGTGGAAAATTTAAAGAAAAAGAAACAAGAAGAGAATTTTTAGATTATATAAAACTAGATACTTCTTTTTAAAATTCTTTTAAATTTACAAAAACGAACATATACCAATGCAGCTTTATAATCAACACACTATAAATTTATATAATTCATTAACTGGAGAAAAAGAAACATTTAAGCCTATACATGAAGGTTATGTAGGTATGTATGTTTGTGGACCTACAGTTTATAGTAATGTACATTTAGGAAACGTAAGAACCTTTATGTCATTTGATATGATTTTTCGTTATTTTAAACATTTAGGCTATAAAGTTAGATATGTAAGAAACATTACTGATGCTGGCCATTTAGAAAACGATGCTGATGTTGGTGAAGATCGTATTGCTAAAAAAGCACGATTAGAAGAAATTGAACCTATGGAAGTTGTACAACGTTATACTGTCGATTTTCATAACATACTTAACACATTTAATTTTCTACCACCTAGTATTGAGCCAACAGCTACAGGTCATATTATTGAGCAAATTGAAATTATTAAAAACATAATTGAAAAAGGCTTAGCTTATGAGGTTAATGGCTCTGTATATTTCGATGTTTTAAAGTATAATAAAACTAAGCAATACGGAATTTTAAGTAAGCGTAATGTTGAAGATTTAATTCACAACACACGTGAACTTGATGGACAGAGCGACAAAAAAAATCCGCAAGATTTTGCCCTTTGGAAAAAAGCCGAACCGCAACACATTATGCGTTGGCCTTCTCCATGGAGCGACGGATTTCCTGGTTGGCATTTAGAGTGTACTGCAATGAGCACTAAATATCTAGGCGAACATTTTGACATACATGGTGGCGGAATGGATTTAAAATTTCCGCATCACGAATGTGAAATTGCCCAAGCCGAAGCATGCAATAATCAAGCTCCTGTAAACTATTGGATGCATGCCAATATGCTGATTATGAATGGTAAAAAAATGGCGAAATCGACAGGCAATTTTATTTTACCAAACGAAATATTTTCTGGAGATAATCCGCATATCACAAAAGCCTATGCTCCAAGTGTAGCGCGTTTCTTTATGTTGCAAGCTCACTACAGAAGCGTTTTAGATTTTACAAATAACGGATTATTAGCAAGCGAAAAAGGGTTTTATCGTTTAATGGATGCCATTAATATTCTTGATGAATTAAAGCCTTCAACTACATCTACTTTTGATATTTCAGATTGGAAACAAAAGTGCTATGACGCCATGAACGATGATTTTAATTCGCCAATGGTTATTGCTAACCTATTTGAAGCTGTTAAATACATCAATCAAATTAAAGACGGAAGTGCTACAATCACAAAAGAAGATTTGGCAACTCTAAAAAACACTATTAATGCTTTTGTGTTTGATATTTTAGGATTGGTTAATGTTACAAAAGCAGATACAGGTACTGATAAACTTTCAGGAGCAGTTGAACTTTTAATACAATTACGACAAGAAGCTAGAGCAAATAAAGATTTTGCTATGTCAGATAAAATACGTGACAAACTTGCTGCTAAAGGTATACAGTTAAATGATGGTAAAGAAGGCACAACATTCTCGACTAATTAGTCATGAAAAAAATTCTGATTGCACCATTCTTACTATTAATTAAAGCTTATCAGTTATTTATATCGCCATTAACACCTGCAACATGCAGATTTCAACCAACATGCTCTCATTACACTAAAGAAGCGTTAGAAAAACACGGTTTGTTTAGAGGCGGATGGTTAGCATTAAAACGAATTTTTAGTTGTCATCCTTGGGGTAAAAGTGGTTACGATCCTGTGCCTGAAAAGAAAAAATAAACTTTTTGGCGTTACACACAACTGTGTGTCGTGCTTTTGCAACTCGCTTTTTCAGCCCTATTATTCCGCTTTACAATGCAAAATTAAAGACTGAAAAGAGCTCAAACATTTTGCTCAATCACTAACGCAAAACTTAAAGCTTTCGTAAAATTTAAATCTATCTAACATAAATACTCTTCAAAATAGTATATTTACCTAACAATAAAAGATTACTAAATGCACGCATTAAAATTTGTCTGGGATCCATCTAAAGGAATTGAAATTTTTGGCTTTTTCACTTTACATTACTATAGTGTAATGTGGATAATTGCATTCATAATTGGTTTTTACATTATGAAGCGTATTTACAAAAACGAAAACCAAACAGACGAATCATTAGATTCCTTATTTATTTATTCTGTTTTAGGTATCATGCTTGGTGCGAGATTAGGCCATGTATTATTTTACCAACGAGAACTTATCTCTGAAGATTTTTTTAGCATCTTTTTACCATTTAGTTTTAAAGGTGGTTTTGAATTTACAGGCTTTCAAGGATTAGCTAGTCATGGTGCAGCTATTGCAATGATTATATCGATGTACTTATATAATAAAAAAGTACTGCATAAAACTGTACTCTGGATTTTAGACCGAGTTGTTGTTCCTGTAGCATTAGGAGCTGTATTTGTTAGATTAGGAAACTTTATTAACTCAGAAATAGTAGGAAAACCAACAGGAACAGATTTTGGCGTAATATTCGTCCAAAATGGTGAAAATTTTGCAAGACATCCTGCACAACTTTATGAAGCATTTAGTTATGTATTTGTGTTTTTAATATTGTTTTATTTCTACTGGAAAACTAAAAAAAGCGAACAGGAAGGCTTTTTATTCGGACTGTTTTTACTACTACTTTGGGCAATACGTTTTTGTGTTGAGTTTGTTAAAGAGCCACAAGGAAAAGAATACCTTACTGCTGGAAGTTTAAACACAGGGCAACTATTAAGTATTCCATTTATACTAATTGGTCTTTACTTTATGTTTTTTTATAAGCCAAAAGCTAAACTTGCTTAATGAAAAATAGAAGTCTTAAAATAATTTCAGTAATTACATTAGGTCTATTATGCTTAAATATGTCTTCATGTAAAGACGACAAAAAAACAGTAAAGCCAGTAGTCATTAAATTTAAAAAAGAAGGTGAACTCACCTTAAAAAAAGCAAACGATTCAGTAATTAAAACTATTGATATTGAAATTGCAGATGACGACTACCAGACGCAAACAGGATTAATGTATAGAGACTCAATGGAAGAGCATCAAGGTATGTTGTTTGTTTTTCCAAAAGCAGACTATCATTATTTTTATATGAAGAACACTAAAATTCCTTTAGATATTATTTATATAGATGCCAATAAAACAATTGTAAGTTTTCAGAAAAACGCAAAACCTTTTGACGAAAACTCATTACCATCTGAAAAGCCTGCAAAATATGTTCTTGAAATTAACGCAGGTTTATCTGATAAATGGAATTTAGAAGTTGGTGATAAGATTGCTTTTTAAAACTACTTCATCAAAAATATTATAAAACAAAAAAACCACTTCTTTCGAAGTGGTTTTTTAATATAAATACATATGTATTATTTCTTTTCTTCAGGTGCTTCTCCTTTATCATTTAATGTATCATACATTATAGGAGTTGCAATAAATATAGATGAGTAAGTACCTACAACTATACCTACAATTAAGGCAAATAATAAGCCTCTTAATGAATCTGCGCCAAAAGTAAACATTGCTATTAACACCACTAATGTTGTTAACGATGTATTTAATGTTCTACTTAATGTACTGTTAATTGCCGAGTTAATATTGTAACCACCTCTAAATCCTTTTTCATTAGTTACCTCTCTAATTCTATCAAACACAACAACAGTATCATTTAACGAGTAACCAATTACTGTTAAAATTGCTGCGATAAATGCTTGGTCGATTTCCATACTGAAAGGCATAAACTTGTGCAATAATGAATACACACCTAACACAATAACTATATCATGGAAAACAGCAGCTACTGCACCAAGAGAGAATTGCCATTTTTTGAATCGTAATAAAATATATAAGAATACAACTACTAACGACCCTAATACTGCCCAGAATGATTCTTTTTTAATATCATCTGCAATCGTTGGACTCACTTTACTTGATAACATTTTACCAATTTTTGCTTCGCCTGAACCATCAACAAATGTTTCGTAATCCATTCCTTTTGGTAAATATGGCTTTAATGATTCGAACAACATAGATTGTACTTCTTCATCAGCTTCAGCAGAGTTTTCATCAACTTTATACTTAGTAGAAATTTTTAGTTGATTTGCACTACCAATAGTTTTCACTTCCGCACTACCAAAAGTTGCATTTAAATCTTTATTTACTTCTTCAGGGCTTACATCTTGAGCAAAACGAACTTGGTAAGTTCTTCCTCCAACAAAATCAATCCCTTGGTCTAATCCTTGTTTTAATAAAGAACCAATGCTCAATAAAATTAATAATCCAGAAACAACATAAGATACTTTTCTTTTTCTTATAAAATCGATATTTACATTTTTGAATAATCCTTTTGTAAATGACGTTGAGAAATCTAGGTTCTTTCCTTTACCTACATACCAATCTATTAACAATCTTGTAATAAATATTGCAGTAAATAATGATGTTAAAATACCTATTATTAATGTTGTAGCAAATCCTTTAATTGGACCAGTACCAAATACAAATAGTATAATTGCAGTAAGAATGGTAGTAATGTTAGCATCTAAAATTGATGATAATGCATTTGCAAAACCATCTTTTACAGCTTCTTTTTGCCCTTTGCCTTTTTGTAATTCTTCTCTAATACGCTCAAATATAAGAACGTTGGCATCTACAGACATACCTACAGTAAGTACAATACCTGCAAGACCTGGTAATGTTAATACTGCTCCTAATCCTGAAAGTACACCAAAAATTAATAAGATATTAAACAATAGTGCAATATTAGCAGCGATACCAGCTTTACCATAATACATTATCATCCATACTAATACTAATGCTAATGCTATTAAGAAAGATTTCATTCCACTATCAATAGCTTCTTGACCAAGTGATGGACCTACCTCATCAGCTTGAACAATATCAGCTGAAGCAGGTAATTTACCAGCTCTTAATACGTTAGCTAAATCTATTGCTTCGTTAAGTGTAAATGAACCTGAAATTTCAGAGTTACCACCAGAAATTGCTCCTGTAGTTACACCTGGTGCAGAGTAAACAATGTTATCTAACACAATAGCTATTTGACTTTGTTGAGCGAAAGCTCTACCTGTCATCTCTTCCCATATTTTAGATCCTTTTGCGTTCATTTGCATGCTCACAGAAGGCTTTCCTGTTTGGTTGTAAGATTGACGTGCATCTGTAATAACTGCTCCACTTAATTCAGGAACGTTATCTCTGTTTCCTTTTAAAGCATATAAATCTACAAACTCACTATCTTTAGCTTGAATTCCCCAAGCAAATTTCACATAACGTTGTTCTGCTGGTAATAAAGCTCTAACTTGTGGTTTATTTAAATAAGACATTACTAAGTCTTTATCTTTTGCTTCAAAAGTACCTAGTATTGGACCATTAGCTCCACCTCTTAATAAGTTTCCTATTGGGTTAACAGCAACATCTGTTGAGTCTGATCCTAAGTCTCCAATTAACTCTTTAATTTTACTATCAACTTCATCAATAGTATCTCCAACAACTTCATTTGTTTCTGTATTTTCAGAATTGTTATCTACTAATGGTTTTAAAACTTCATTAGCTTGCATTAAAAATGCACCTAATTCTTCACCTCTATAAACATCCCAGAATTCTAACTGAGCTGTACTTTGTAATAGTTTTTTAACACGCTCTACATCTTTAGCTCCTGGTAACTCTACTAAAATACGACCTGAGTTTCCTAAACGTTGAATATTTGGAGATGTTACACCAAACTTGTCAATACGCTTACGTAATACTTCAAAAGCAGAAACGATTGACTCGTCAATTTTTTGTCTTATAATAGGTTTAACTTGATCATCAGACATATCGAAGGTAATTTCTTCGCTTAAAGTTCTGTTAGCAAAAATATCTGGAGATGCTAATTTGCTATCTCCTTTAATTTTATCAAAAGCTATAAAGAAATCATCAACATATGTATTTTGACTGTTTTTTTGTAGCTCAGATGCATCATCTAATGCTTTATTGAAAACAGGGTCTTTACTATAGTTAGCAAGACCTTTTAAAATGTCTTTTACTGAAATTTCTAGAATAACATTGATACCTCCTTTAAGGTCAAGACCAAGGTTCATTGCTTTCTCTTTTACGTCTGTATATGTATATTTAGCAATTCCTAAATTAAATACTTCTTGAGTATTTAAAGAATCTAAATATCGAGCTTCTTCTGCACTTCTTTGTGCTGGGTCATCAAATTTACTGGCAGCAATTTCTTTTGCTTGGTCATCAATTTGGTTAGATTTGAATGTAAATGATAGCTGATAAATACTTACCAACCCAAATAGCACTGCAAACAGTTTTACTAGTCCTTTGTTTTGCATTATTATATTTTTTTAAGTCAAATTTTTTAAAACGAGCAAATATAGAATTTACCTCTGATTTGACAATTATTTTTTATGGTTATAAATGAATTTTTATAGCTTTTTGTTTAAAAAACATTAAGCTTTATTAAGTGAGTAACATTTGCAAATGCTAAATGTTACTTCAAAATCTGAATGTATTATAGGAAGTATAATAAAAAATCCTATTAACAAAGAGGACCTGCTCTTACTTCAGGTATTTTATGTGGAGTATTGTTTATTGCTATTGCAATATTTCTTTGGAAAATGTAAGCTACCTTTAATATTTTATCATTCTCCTTAGCAATTACCTCATTAAAAGGAACATAAAAGTTAGGATTAAAAAACCTAATGTTTTCAGGTTTCTGCTCTAGCGCAAGCTTTCCACCTAAGTCTGAAGCACCTGTATTACCATTATGAATTTCGTAAACATCTAAATTATAACTTAGTAAGTTTTCATTAGACGATGGTTTAACTGGCTTATTTCCTTTTTTATAAGGTTTAGAATTAAAACCTAAGTCATTATCTGTTGAAAGTAGTTTCTTTATTCTTACAACATCAATATTACTGTAGTAAGTAATTTTTAATTGACCATCCTCTTGTTCAGCAACTTGAATATTATCAACTCCAATGTCTAACAATTGTTGTTTAATAATTGTTATTGCATTTAGAGTTTCATCAGTTGTTACCTCATTATCAGTAAATTGTAATACTATTTCTTGATTAGGCAGACAAACTTGCTGCTGACTAGCAACACCACCTAAAAGGGTAAGAATAATTATTAATACACTAATGTACCATCTTGACTTCATGCGCCAAATATATAAAAAAATAAAGACTGCATTTCTACAGTCTTTAAATATCTATTTTAATTTTATAAAATTATAACAAATCGTTAGTAGCTCTAACACCTTTAGCGCTTTCTACCATATGAGCTTTTTCAGCATCATTTAATTCAATTTCTACAATTTTTTCAATTCCATTACGTCCTAAAATAACAGGAGCTCCTATACAAATATCATTCATTCCGTACTCTCCTTCTAACAATACTGAACATGGGAACATTTTTTTCTGATCACAAGCTATAGCTTGCACTAAACCACTAACTGCTGCACCTGGAGCATACCAAGCCGAAGTACCTAATAATTTAGTAAGTGTTGCTCCACCTACTTTAGTATCTTCCATTACTTGATTTAATCTGTCATTTGATAAAAATTTAGATACAGGAACGCTATTACGAGTTGCTAAACGTGTTAATGGCACCATACCAGTATCGCTATGACCACCAATTACCATTCCGTCAACATCGCTAATTGGAGCATCTAAAGCTTCTGCTAATCTGTATTTAAAACGAGCTGAGTCTAAAGCTCCTCCCATTCCAATAATTCTGTGTTTTGGAAGGTTTGTTGATTTATGCACTAAATATGTCATTGTATCCATTGGGTTACTAACCACAATAATGATAGTATTTGGAGAATGTTGAATTAAACTTGAAGATACCGTTTTTACAATTCCAGCATTAATACCTATTAATTCTTCACGAGTCATTCCAGGCTTACGAGGAATACCAGACGTTATTACACAAATATCACTATTTGCTGTTTTAGAATAATCGTTTGTTACACCTGTAATTTTTGTATCAAAACCATTAAGAGATGCTGTTTGCATTAAATCCATCGCTTTACCTTCGGCAAAACCTTCCTTAATGTCTAATAAAACAACTTCACTTGCAAAATTTTTGATAGCAATATATTCTGCACAACTGGCACCTACTGCACCTGCTCCAACTACTGTAATTTTCATAATAAATGATTTAGATTAAATTAAATGTGTTGCAAATTTAACATTTTTAAACCATAAATTATTTAAGATTTTATTAAATCTAAAATGAAAAATTTAAACCCAACGAAGCACTATCAAATTCTGCTATGGTATAATCGGCATTTAAGCTAAAGAAACCAACTTTTAAATTTGCTCCAACTGTTGTTCTAACACCAGAAACATCTTGTTTAATTGAAAAAGGATCAATTATATCTTCTGAAAATAGAGCACCATTTGACACTCTGTAAGTTCCTAATAAATCTGTAGTTGTTTTACCATTCACATAACCAACTCCACCATAAAAATTAATAACTTTTAATTTAGTTGAAACTATCAACTCTAAAAGCAAGGTATTAACTTCTGTCTTAACTTGTTGATTTTCTCCTTCAACTATTCCTTCATCTGTAAAGTCATAACTACCATCTAGATGAGTATATGCAACTAAACCAGAAATAGCTACTGGAAAGATTTTATCAGCTGGTAGCCAAGATGTAAACTCTTGTTGTAAACCAACACCATACAATCCTATTTCAGCATCTTCAGCCTGTACTTTAGGAAAAAAACGTGCTTTTAATTGTGTACCTTTAAATGGTGAAAAACTAGCTTGTAAAAAAGCTGTCGGTATTAAGTTAATATTAGCTGAACCTATTCCTGTTGGTAAAGTTACTTCTGCCTCTTGATTACCAAAAATTGGATCATCATAGGTTACTATAACTGTAATATCTGGATCGTTATGTCCTAAAGCAGTTGCTACTGTTTTTGATGGACTATTATCTTCAAATCGTATGTTTTCATAATCAGCAACATTAAGCACAAACGTTTTTTTATCATCTTTAATAAAAGATGCGTTTCCAATTAAAGACACTGAAAAATTAAATCTATGAGGTGCTTTACCACTATTAAACCAGCCGTTGTTAATTCCGTAAACTAACCCTTCAGATGCTGGAGCTATATAATCTGTAGTAAATCGTTTGGCATCATTAATACCTGCAGCTAATAAATCATCAATATTTTCTTGTGCATTAGATAATGACACAGTTAATAATGTAAGTGACAATACTATATACTTTTTCATAATTTTCATAGGTTAAATTTATAAGGCTAAAATAATCATTTTTATTAATTTAACGTATTTTATCGTCTTAAATTGTTTTTTATCGATGTTTCTTTAGTTTTTAAACAAAAAAAAAAGCAACTACATAAATAAATACGTAATTGCTTTTGTTTGGGTTTTATAATTAACTATTTAAGCATCAATATTTGCATAAACAGCATTTTTCTCTATAAACTCTCTACGTGGTGGTACTTCGTCACCCATTAACATTGAGAAAATACGATCAGCTTCTCCTCCATTATCAATTTGAACTAAACGTAAAGTTCTAAATTCTGGGTTCATAGTTGTATCCCAAAGCTGCTCGGCGTTCATCTCTCCAAGACCTTTGTAACGTTGTATACTAACACTTCCACCAAATTCTTCTGCTATAGTATCGCGTTCTTTATCTGACCATGCGTATGCTTTTTTCTGTCCTTTTTTAACTAAATATAAAGGTGGAGTTGCAATATAAATATGACCATTTTCAATCAACTCCTTCATGTATCTAAAGAAGAAGGTTAAGATTAGAGTAGCAATGTGACTACCATCAATATCGGCATCACACATAATTACCACTTTGTGGTAACGCAATTTTGAAAGGTTTAACGCTTTACTATCTTCTTCAGTTCCTATTGTAACACCTAATGCAGTAAAAATGTTTTTTATCTCTTCATTTTCAAAAACCTTATGCACCATTGCTTTTTCAACATTAAGAATTTTACCTCTTAGTGGTAAAATAGCTTGAAATGCTCTATCACGACCTTGTTTAGCTGTACCACCTGCAGAATCTCCCTCTACAAGAAATACTTCACATTTTGAAGGATCTTGTTCTGAACAATCACTTAATTTTCCAGGTAAACCACCAATACTCATTACAGTTTTGCGCTGTACCATTTCACGAGCTTTTTGAGCTGCATGGCGTGCTTGTGCTGCTAGTATTACTTTTTGAACTATAACTTTAGCGTCATCAGGATGCTCTTCTAAGTAATCGGTTAACATTTCAGAAACTGCTTGACTTACTGAAGCAGATACTTCTCTGTTTCCTAACTTGGTTTTTGTTTGACCTTCAAATTGTGGCTCTTGTACTTTTACAGAAATAATAGCTGTTAATCCTTCACGGAAATCATCTCCTGCAATATCAAATTTTAATTTGTCTAACATTCCTGACTCATCAGCGTATTTTTTAAGAGTCATTGTTAATCCTCTTCTAAAACCAGCTAAATGTGTTCCTCCTTCATGTGTGTTAATATTATTTACATATGAATGTAAATTTTCAGCATATGATGTATTATAAATCATAGCCACCTCAACTGGCACACCATTTTTTTCACCTTCAAAAGCAATAACACTTTGCATTAAAGGCTCTCTGTTTCCATCTAAAAATTTGATAAATTCTTTAAGCCCTTCTTCAGAGTGGAATGTTTCCCCTTCAAAAGAACCATCATCTTTTTTATGTCTTTTATCTACCAGATGAATAGTAATTCCTTTATTTAAATACGCTAATTCTCTCATTCTACTTGCAAGAGTATCATAACTATACTCTAATGTTTGAGTAAAAATTGTAGAATCTGGTTTAAAAGTAACTGTTGTACCACGTTTATCTGTATCGCCAATTGCTTTTACAGGATACATAGCTTTACCACGTTGGTACTCTTGTTCCCAAATTTTACCATCTCTATATACTGTAGCTCTTAAGTGTTCTGATAATGCGTTAACACAACTTACACCAACACCATGAAGTCCTCCAGATACTTTGTAAGAATCTTTATCAAACTTACCACCTGCTCCAATTTTTGTCATTACAACTTCTAAAGCAGAAACACCTTCTTTTTTGTGTAAATCTACTGGAATACCACGACCATCATCTTCGGTAGTTATAGAGTTATCTTCATTAATGATTACTTTGATATTATTACAATGACCTGCTAGTGCCTCATCAATAGAGTTATCTACTACTTCATATACTAAATGGTGTAATCCACGAGTACCAACATCACCAATATACATTGATGGACGCATACGAACATGCTCCATACCTTCTAATGCCTGAATACTGTCTGCTGAGTAATTGTGCTTATTAAATTCTTCTTTCATAAATATTATATATTTCTATTATTTATATCTGTTTTTTTGAAATATAATTGCATAAAAAAAATGACACGTTTTGTATCATTTTTTGGATACTTACAAAGATAAGAAACAACAGAGCATTTTGAAAGTTTTTTATCGATTTTGATTCAAAATTATCAACATTTGTTAATTACTCGAAATGCTCTTAAATCGCTTAAAAATGGTCTTAAAATTGATTTTAGTGTTTTTTTTATTGTTCATAAAAAACAAAAAACCTCAAAATCGTTTAGAAGTGAAATTTTGAGGTTTTTAAAATAATTTATTAAGCAAGTTTACGCCTTCACATAAGCATCTGAATGCACTTTAGCTACAGCTCTACCAGAAGGGTCGTTCATGTTTTTAAAGCTTTCATCCCATTCTAATGCTATTTTTGTACTACAAGCTACCGAAGCCTCTTGTGGCACACATAAAGCTGCGGCATCACTTGGGAAATGTTCAGCAAAAATAGAACGATAGTAAAACTCTTCTTTGCTTGTTGGAGTTTGTAATGGGAATTTATACTTAGCATTTGCTAATTGTTCGTCTGTAACTTCTGTTGCAACAACTTCTTTTAATGTATCGATCCAACTGTAACCTACACCATCACTAAATTGTTCTTTTTGCCTCCAAGCAACACTTTCTGGAAGCATATCTTCAAATGCTTTACGAACAACCCATTTTTCCATTCGCTCACCATTAATCATTTTATCTTGTGGATTGATTCGCATAGCAACATCCATAAATTCTTTATCTAAAAAAGGTACTCGCCCTTCAATTCCCCAAGCTGCTAAACTTTTATTAGCTCTTAAACAATCGTACATGTGAAGTTTACTTAATTTACGAACCGTTTCTTCATGAAATTCTTTTGCATTTGGCGCTTTATGAAAGTATAAATAACCCCCAAACAACTCATCTGCTCCTTCTCCAGATAATACCATTTTTATTCCCATAGATTTAATAACTCTGGCCATTAAGTACATTGGAGTACTTGCTCTAATGGTAGTAATATCATACGTTTCGAGGTTATATATTACATCTCTAATCGCATCTAATCCTTCTTGAATTGTGAATTTTATTTCGTGATGAACTGTACCAATATGATTAGCAACCTTACGAGCAGCAGCCAAATCTGGAGAGCCTTCCAAACCTACAGAAAAACTATGCAATTGAGGCCACCAAGCAGCTTGTGTGTCATCAGATTCGATACGCTTTTCAGCATATTTTTTTGCAATAGCAGAAGTCACTGAAGAATCTAAACCACCAGACAACAAAACACCATAAGGAACATCGCTCATTAACTGTCTATGCACAGCAGCTTCTAATGCTTCTTTTATGGCTTTAATACTTGTTTCATTATCCTTTACAGCTTCATATTCTGTCCAATCACGTTTATACCATTTTACAAACTTTCCATCTTTACTAGACATATAATGCCCTGGAGGAAATAATTCAATTTTTGTACAATAACCTTCTAAAGCTTTTAACTCTGATGCCACATAAAATGTTCCGTTTTGATCCCAACCAATGTATAAAGGAATAATTCCCATGTGATCTCTAGCAATAAAATATTCGTCCTTTTCAACATCGTAAATTGCAAATCCGAAAATCCCGTTCATTTCATCAACAAAATCAACACCTTTTTCTTTGTAAAGTGCTAAAATAACTTCACAATCACTTTCAGTTTGAAAGTTATAATTTGGAAATTGTTTGCGTAACGCTCTATGGTTATAAATTTCGCCATTAGCTGCCAAAATCAATTTTTTATCTTCACTCAATAATGGTTGTTTACCAGAAGCTGGATCTACAATTGCTAAACGCTCATGAGCCATAATAGCTTTATCATCATTATAAATTCCGCTCCAATCTGGTCCTCTATGACGAATAATTTTAGCCATTTCTAATATTTGAGGTCTTAAATCTTCAGCTTTTTGTTTTAAATCAAAGGCACATACAATTCCACACATTTTATATATTTTTTACTTTATTATTTAATTTATTGAAGCAAATATGGTATTATGATTCTAATTATAAAACTTAAAGCAATTAAATGCTTTCATTTTATAACTATTTATTAATTATTTGTATAATAATGAAATTATTGACTTTAATAATTTATTATAAAATGCAAATTTGTAAACTTTAACACTCATATAAGACTACTTTAAGGCAAATAAATATTAATTTTATAATTCATAAAAAAAATAACATGAAAAAAAGAACCTTATTACCTACGCTATTGTTTGTATTTGTGATGCTAATCACTTTTAATGTAAATGCTCAAGACTTTCCAGATTTAGATAAAAGCTCTATGGATGCTGCTACTTATCCTGGTAGTTATAAAATATCTAACAAACAGATTAAAGTAATTTATAGTAGACCATTACTTAAAGGAAGAACTGTTTCTAAATTAGCTCCTAATGATGAAGTTTGGAGAACAGGAGCAAATGAAGCTGCTGAAATTACACTTTACAAAAGCTTCAAAATTGGAGACAAAAAAATTAAAGCAGGCACTTACTCTTTATTTACTATTCCTGGTGAAAAAGAATGGACCGTTATTTTAAACTCTGACATTAATGTTTGGGGGGCTTATACTTATAATCCGAAAAATGATGTTGCAAGAATTAAAATCCCTGTTAAATCTGCAAAATTGCCTTTAGAAGCTTTTTCAATTGTTTTTGAAGAATCTAAGACTGGTGCGATTATGCATTTAGGATGGGGAGAAGTTGTTATTTCTGTACCATTTGAAAATAATTAAAAACCTAAACTCAATAAAAAAGCCTTGAAAAATTCAAGGCTTTTTTATTTATGGTATGTTTAAATATTTATGTGTTTGTAATGACACCTTCCATTTTGGATTTGCCATAACATAATCTACGATTTCTGGTACAACCTTATCTTTTTTACTCCATTCTGGCTGCAAATACAAAATACAATTTTTACTCACTTTTACAGCTTGCTCTTCTGCAAATCTAAAATCGTCTTTATTATATACAATTACTTTTAATTCATTTGCCTTTTTGTACACTTCGTCAGTTGGTAATTTCAGCTTTTTTGGTGACAAGCAAATCCAATCCCAAGTACCAGATAATGGGTAAGCTCCAGAAGTTTCAATATGCACTTGTAGTCCTTTTGCTTTTAATTGAGAAGTCAATTCATCCATATTCCATGTTAAAGGCTCTCCACCTGTAACTACTATTGTATTACTGTATTTTGCAGCATTTTCAACAATTTTGCTTGTTTCAGTTGGAGGATGTAATTCTGCTAACCAGCTTTCTTTTACATCACACCAATGACAACCAACATCACAACCACCAACTCTTATAAAATAAGCAGCAGTTCCTTTATGAAATCCTTCACCTTGAATAGTGTAAAATTCCTCCATCAAAGGCAACAATAAGCCTTTATCTAATAATTCTTGTCGTTCACTTCTTGTCATAGCTTGCAAAGATAGGAAACAGTCTTCAGTTGACAGTATACAGTCTTAAAATTTTAAAAGTTATTATGACTAAAAATATGTTTAACCTCAAACGTCATAAAATCTCACTTTTTTGTTAAAACATTTCAGTTGCTTTCAGTATAGATTAGTATTTTTATACAAAATTTAGAGAATGAGTAGAAAAGATGACTTTTTTAACCATATAACAGAAGGAAATAAAAGCAAAGGAGACTATATTACTCTTGGCTCTGCTATGTTAGATGGCGAAACTATTACTAATGCATTTGTAAATGTTCCATTAAAAACCTTAAACAGACATGGTTTGATTGCTGGAGCTACTGGTACTGGAAAAACCAAAACATTACAAGTATTGGCTGAAAATTTATCTGACAAAGGCATTCCTGTTTTACTAATGGATATTAAAGGAGATTTGAGCGGATTAGCTCAACCGAGTCCTGGCCATGCAAAAATAGATGAACGTCATGATAAAATTGGCTTACCATTTGAAGCTAAAAGTTTTCCTGTAGAAGTACTAACCTTATCAGAACAAGATGGAGTAAGATTAAGAGCTACAGTAAGTGAGTTTGGACCTGTACTTTTATCTCGAATTTTAGATTTATCTGACGCTCAATCTGGTGTTGTTTCAGTAATTTTTAAATATTGTGATGACAACAAGATGCCACTTTTAGATCTAAAAGATTTTAAAAAAATATTACAATTCTCTACTCAAGAAGGCAAAGATGAATTTGAAGCTGAATATGGAAGAATTTCTACAGCCTCAACAGGAGCTATTTTACGTAAAGTAGTAGAACTAGAACAACAAGGCGCTGAATTGTTTTTTGGCGAAACATCTTTTGAAGTAGATGATTTATTACGAATAGATGAAAACGGAAGAGGTTATATTAATATAATTAGGCTTACAGATATTCAAGATAGACCAAAACTATTCTCTACGTTTATGTTGAGCTTATTAGCCGAAATATATTCTACTTTTCCTGAGCAAGGCGACAGTGGTCAACCTGAATTAGTGTTGTTTATTGACGAAGCTCATTTAATATTCAATGAAGCATCAAAAGCATTATTAAATCAAATTGAAAGTATTGTAAAACTTATTCGTAGTAAAGGTGTTGGTATTTATTTTGTAACTCAAAACCCAACAGATGTTCCTGAAGCTGTATTAAGTCAGTTAGGATTAAAAGTACAACATGCCTTAAGAGCATTTACTGCTAACGACAGAAAAGCTATTAAACTAACTGCTCAAAATTATCCAGATACTGATTATTATGATACTGCAGATGTATTAACTTCGTTAGGAATTGGTGAAGCATTAGTTTCTGCTTTAGATGAAAAAGGACGTCCTACACCATTAGCAGCAACAATGATGAGGGCTCCTATGAGTAGAATGGATGTTTTAACCGATTCTGAGTTAAGTACTTTATTAGGCAAATCTAAATTAATAAAAAAGTATAACGAGACTATTGATAGAGAAAGTGCTTACGAGCTTTTAAACAAAAAAATAGATCAGGCACAAGCAACTGAAGCAAAAGAAAAAGCTCGTAAAGAGTATGAAGAATTAAAAAAAGCTGAAACAAAGCAAAAGCAAAGTTCTGCAAGACGCAGATCTGTAATAAACCCAGTAGTTAAAGTATTAACCAGTGCTACTTTTATAAGAAGTGTATTTGGTATTTTAACCAAACTAATGAAAAAATAAAAATATTTATGAAAAAGACATTCGCAAGCATTATAATAATAGCACTTGTATTAGTAAGTTGTAAAAAAGAACAAAACCCATTTTTAATAAGTAAAAATGCTATTGGTTTTTTAACTGATACAACACAAGTAAAAGATTTAGAATTAGTTTTTCCAAATGATTCAATTGCTACTTACGAAGGGAATGAAACTTTTAATTTGCCTGTAAATATGGTAGAAATTTTTGACACTAATAAAAACAAACTACTAATATTAACACCACGCGAAATATCAGATTCAACATCAACTATTGGAAATGTTCGAATTGTAGATTCGCGATATAAAACTGAAAAAGGAATATCAACCTTAAGTACATTTAAAGACATTCAAAAAGCATATAAAATATCTAAAATTGATAATCTAATCAATTCTATATTAATATCGGTTAATGAAATTAATGCTTCTTTTAGTATCGATAAAACAGAGCTACCAGCTAATTTACGTTATGATACAAGTGCAACAATAGAAGCAATACAGATTCCTGAAAACGCAAAAATTAAATTCTTTTTTTTGTATTGGGATTAATTAAATAAACTTAAAAGTTATGAATCCTTTTATCTCAAAATTACTAGTAGTTATCGCTCGAAAGAGATTGGAGGCTAAGCATAATACAACTTCAATTAGCAAAAAGCAAGTAGTCCCATTAGTAAGAATTTTACAAGTAGAACTATCTCATGCTATTAAGGAATACATTTTTATAATTATTGGTGTTTTTTCTGCTGGCTTTGGATTAAAAGGATTTTTATTACCTAATAATTTTATTGATGGAGGAGCGACAGGTATTTCGTTATTACTTGAAAACATCACACACATTAACTTAAGTTATTTATTAATTATAGTAAATCTCCCTTTTATACTATTAGCCTCAAGAACTTTTAGTGTAAAATTCGCAATTAGAAGTATCGTTGCGATTACCTTTTTAGCTTTTGTTGTACATTTTATTGATTATCCAACCATTACTGAAGACAAATTATTAATAGCTGTTTTTGGTGGATTCTTTTTAGGATTAGGTATTGGTATGTCAATGAGAGGAGGTAGTGTAATTGATGGTACTGAGGTATTAGCCATCTTTTTAAGTCGAAAACTATCAATAACCATAGGTGATGTATTATTACTAATAAATATCATAATCTTTTCTTTTGGAGCTTATGTGTTATCTGTTGAAACAGCTTTATATGCCATATTAACTTATTTAGCCGCAGCTAAAACCGTAGATTTTGTTGTTGATGGTGTTGAAGAATATGTAGGTGTAACTATCATATCAGAAAAGCATGAAGAACTGAGGGTTATGCTAATTGAAAAATTAAGAAGAGCATGCACAATTTTTGCAGGCAGAGGTGGTTATGGTAAAAATGGAAAAAGCTATGATAAAGACATAATTTATACTGTAGTAACACGTTTAGAACTAGCAAAACTGCAAACAGAAATTAGCAAAATAGACAAAAAAGCGTTTATAATTATGGGAATTGTAAAAGACTTAAAAGGCGGAATGATTAAGAAAAAACCATTAAAATAAACATGAAGAAATATACTATACAAAACTCTCCTTTTGTTGTACCTACAACAGATGGAAAAGTAATTAAAGAACACTTCGGTAATGCTACAGATGGTAATACAAAAATAAGTATTGCACATATGATTGCTCCTGCTGGCTGGAGTGAGCCTTTTCAAACTCCTGAGTTTGAAGAATACACATTTATCTTTAAAGGAAAAAAACAATTTATTATTGATGGTGAAACTATAGTTTTAGAAGCTGGGCAATCAATAAAAATTGAAAAAAATGTAAGAGTTCAATACTCTAATCCTTTTACAGAGCCTTGTGAATATCTAGCTATTTGTTTACCTGCTTTTTCTATGGATAAAGTGAACCGAGAATAATGATAAAGACACTTTTAATAAAAAGCATTGGCACCTATTTAAACACCTTAAGTTTTGTATCAAAACCTTATGCTGCAAACAAGGCATTGGCACTATTTATAAAGCCCAGAGCTGGAAAAATTAATGAGAGTCAATCTGAGTTTTTAGCAACTTCACAACAAGAAATACTAAAATACAACGAACACTCCATAATGACCTACTATTGGCCAGGAACAAAAAAAACAATACTTCTTGCTCATGGATGGGAAAGCAATTCTGCGCGATGGAAAAACTTAATTAATTTACTAAAACAGAAAGACTATAGTATTGTTGCTTTAGATGCTCCTGCTCATGGAAATTCTGGAAGCAAAACTTTTAATGCACTCCTATATTCTGAATTTATAAATACAGCAGTAAAACATTTCAGTCCTGAAATAATAATTGGTCATTCTGTTGGTGGCATGGCTTCTGTTTTCTTTCAAAATAAATATCAATTCAATGGTATTGAAAAAATGATTTTGCTTGGTGCTCCATCAGAGTTTAAAGATGTTTTAAAACGCTATAAAGATATGATGGGTTATAACCAACGTGTATCTGAACAAATAGATTGTACTATTGTAGAACGGTTTGGGTCTAGACCAGAAAATTATTCAACAGCTAAATTTGTTGAAACAATTAATGCTTCAGGTTTAATTATTCATGATGAATTGGATAAAATTATTCCGTATAACGATGCCTTAATGATAAAAAACAATTTTAAAAACAGCAAATTAGTTACAACTCAAGGTTTAGGGCACTCGCTTAATAATGAAGTTGTTTCTAATTATATTTTCGAGTTTATTGAAGACTAAGTTACTACCTTTGCACAATGGAAGATAATCTAAAACGTATCAATAAATATTTAAGCGAAGTTGGGTATTGCTCACGTCGTGAAGCTGACAAACTCATAGAGGCTGGACGTGTTACTATTAATGGAAAAGTGCCAGAAATGGGAACCAAAATAGCACCAGACGACGTTGTTCATGTTGATGGAAAACCAGTTATAGATGCAAAAGAATCTTTTGTATATCTAGCTTTTAATAAACCTATTGGGATTGTTTGTACTACAGATACTAGAGTTGAAAAGGACAATATTATAGATTTTATAAACTACCCTAAACGCATTTTCCCAATTGGTCGATTAGATAAACCTAGTGAAGGTCTAATTTTACTGACTGATGATGGTGATATTGTCAATAAAATTTTAAGAGCAAGTAATAACCACGAAAAAGAATATATTGTAACTGTAGACAAACCTATTTCGCAAACATTTGTAGAAAGGATGGCTAATGGAATACCAATATTAGATAGAGTTACAAAAAAGTGTGAAGTAGAAAAATTAAGCACTTACGAATTTAGAATTGTTTTAACTCAAGGATTAAACCGACAAATACGTCGTATGTGTGAATATCTTAATTATGAAGTTCAGACTTTAAAACGTGTTAGAATAATGAATATTAAGCTAGATATGCCTCTTGGTGAATATCGAGAATTAACTAAAGATGAGTTTAAAGAATTAAACAGGCTACTTGAAGATTCAAAAAAAGTATATCAGAAACAAAATAGTTTTAAAAAGCCAACCAAAAAAAAATAATTATGTCAACAATTTCTCCTTTCCATATTGCCATTCCTGTTCATAATCTAAATGAATGTAGAGCATTCTATAGAGATGTCTTAAATTGCAAAGAAGGTAGAAGTAGCGACCATTGGGTTGATTTTAATTTGTTTGGTCATCAATTAGTTATTCACTACAAGCCAAAATCTGAAGAGCAATTACACATAAACCCTGTTGATGGTAAAGATGTTCCTGTACCTCATTATGGAGTAGTCTTACCTTGGGATGAGTTTCAAAATTTTGCAAAGAAACTAACCTCTAAAAATGTTCAGTTTATTATTGAACCTTATATTCGTTTTGTAGGTCAGGTTGGCGAACAAGCAACTATGTTTTTTAAAGACCCAGCTGGCAATGCTTTAGAGTTTAAAGCTTTTAAAGATATAAGTCAGTTATTTGCTAAATAGACTGTTTCTTTCGTCTTTTTTCAATATAAAAAGGGAGATAGATCACTAAAAAATAAGGCACTAAAATAAGTTGAGTTACTATAATGTAATAAGGCCAATCACCAAAATAATCTAACACTGAAGCTGATTTAGGTTTTTCATTTAAGTAAAAATAATTAGCCTCTAAAAGTGCATTTATAGCTACCATCATTACTACATAAACTTGCAGCGCTAATACTGATTTAAAAATACTTTTAAAAGTTGGTCGCATTCCATATACAAAAGTTGCATAAAAAATAATGATTAATAATCCCAAATGTACAATCCAATATCTAAAATAATCGAATGTAGGAAACCCTTCAGCTATATCTGGTGTAATGACTCCTTGTAAAGTTCCTGCAACAATCCAAAACAGTAAAACTTCATACATCCAATGTTTTCTATAGAATGTAAAAATTGGAATAAGTAATGCTATAAAACTACACAGATATAAAGGTAAATCTGTCTTAAAATTATAATTTCCTAAACTAAAATAATACGCATGGAAAATTATAATTGTTAATGACACAAAAACTGCAAAAAAGTGAAGTGCTTTTTGTTGTTTATTTGCAGACCATTTTATTGAAAATCTTATAAAAAAGAATGCAAAAACGAATGCAAAAAATATAGGAATAATATGCTCAAGACTGCCTATTGCAACTCTACCAATTGAAGAAATAAAAACAGCTAATTGAAATATCATCCTGCAATATAACAAAATGACATATTACATTTGACGTTCTCTTGCCAATAAGGTGTTTTTAAGCAACATTGCAATTGTCATAGGACCAACACCACCTGGAACTGGCGTAATATAACTTGCTTTTTTACTTACGTTTTCAAAATCAACATCACCAGTAATAATGTATCCTTTTTCTGAAGTTTCATCAGGAACACGTGTAATACCAACATCAATAATAACTGCATCATCTTTGACCATTTCTGCCTTTAAAAAGTTTGGAACTCCAAGAGCAGAAATAATGATATCGGCTTGTGATGTAATTTGAGTGATATTTTTAGTATGACTATGAGTTAAGGTTACTGTAGAATTTCCAGGAAATCCTTTACGTCCCATTAAGATACTCATTGGTCGTCCAACTATATGACTACGTCCAATAACTACTGTATGCTTTCCTTGAGTATCAACACCATATCTGTCTAATAGCTCTAAAATACCAAACGGAGTTGCTGGAATAAATGTAGACATATCTAATGCCATTTTTCCAAAGTTTGTAGGATGAAACCCATCTACATCCTTATCTGGATTAACAGCTAATAATACCTTTTGAGTATTAATTTGTTTTGGTAAAGGCAATTGAATAATAAATCCGTCGATATCAGGATTCTCGTTTAGTTCTTCAATTTTATCTAACAGTTCAATTTCACTTGTTGTGTTAGGCATTCTTACCATTGTAGAGTCGAAACCAACACGCTCACATGCTTTTACTTTACTGGCAACATAAGTTAAACTTGCTCCATCATTTCCTACAATTATAGCAGCAAGATGAGGCACTTTTTCACCTTTAGCTTTCATTTTTTTAACTTGTTCGGTAATTTCATTTTTAATGTCATTACTTACTTTTTTACCATCTAAAATAACCATTGTTTATGTTGTGTTTATTTAATATTATCGAAAATAAAAAAACATGAGTTATCTCATGTTTTTCATTGCTTGCATCATAGCTTTTCCTTTTCCACCTTGCATCATTTTCATCATTTTACTCATTTGATTAAATTGCTTTAGTAGTTGGTTAACTTGTTGTACCGAAGTACCAGATCCTTTTCCAATACGTTGCTTTCTACTCGCGTTTATGATTGATGGATTTGTTCTTTCATCTGGTGTCATTGAATGAATAATGGCTTCTATTCCTTTAAATGCATCATCATCTATATCAACACCTTTCATCATTTTTCCAGCTCCAGGAATCATTCCAATAAGGTCTTTCATATTCCCCATTTTCTTGATTTGCTGAATTTGATTTAAGAAATCATCAAATCCAAACTGGTTTTTAGCAATTTTCTTTTGAAGTTTTCGTGCTTCTTCTTCATCATACTGCTCTTGAGCTCTCTCAACAAGCGACACAACGTCTCCCATACCAAGAATACGATCTGCCATACGTGAAGGATAGAACACATCGATAGCTTCCATTTTTTCACCTGTACCAATAAATTTAATTGGTTTATTTACTACAGATTTAATAGAAATTGCTGCTCCACCTCTAGTATCACCATCTAATTTGGTTAGAATAACACCATCAAAGTTTAAAACATCATTAAAGGCTTTTGCTGTATTTACAGCATCCTGCCCTGTCATAGAATCGACAACAAATAATGTTTCTTGTGGCTGAATAGCACTGTGAATATTTGAAATTTCTTTCATCATCACTTCATCAACAGCTAAACGACCAGCAGTATCTATAATAACAACATTAAATCCGTTGGCTTTAGCATGAGCAATACCTGCTTTTGCAATAGCTACAGGATCGTTGTTTCCTTTATCACTATAAACTTCAATTCCAATTTGATCACCAACAACATGTAACTGATCAATCGCAGCTGGACGATAAACATCACAGGCAACTAATAAAGGTTTTTTGTTTTTTTTGTTTTTAAGATAATTGGCAAGTTTACCAGAAAAGGTTGTTTTACCAGAACCTTGTAAACCTGACATTAATATTACACTAGGATTTCCTGAAAGGTTAACTCCTTCAGCATCTCCACCCATTAATTCGGTTAACTCGTCTTTAACGATTTTAACCATTAACTGACCTGGTTGTAATGTTGTTAATACATTTTGCCCAAGTGCTTTTTCTTTTACAGTAGTAGTAAAATCTTTTGCAATTTTAAAGTTAACATCGGCATCTAGTAATGCTCTTCTAACCTCTTTTAAAGTTTCAGCAACATTAACTTCAGTAATACTTCCATGTCCTTTAAGAACATGAAACGCTTTATCTAATTTTTCACTTAAATTATTAAACATAGTCTATCTTCAAATTTACAAGTGGCAAATTTAAGGATTTGATATGTATTTATAGAATCTATTCATAAAAAAAGGTTGCTTTTTTACAAACAACCTTCTTATTTATAAATTCATAAAAAAATTACATTTACTGTCTTTCAAAAGTCAAATAATCTGTTCCTCCATTACCTCCACTTACATGAATCAGTTCAATTTTAGCGCTTGTATGAGAGATAATATCCCAGTCTTCACTCAACTCTTCAAAATTTGGAGGTGAATTAAATAAAATATTAAAATCTATATCATCACTACTGCTTGAGCTACTACTGCTACTATTAGTCACAGACCATGTTCCTGTGTACATATTAGCATTATTATTTGCAATTAAATTGTCATTAGATGCAAAAGTAAATATATATCCACTAAAATTATTGGTTTCAATGGTTCCTGAATCTTCGAAATAAGTAATTATCCAATTACCCATTTGCATTGCAGTTTTAATTTGCTGAATTTGATATGAATTACTGTCAGTGTCATTATCATCTGAAGAACATATTGATGAAAGTAACGATAATGAGAGCATTAATAGAATTCCTAATCTAAAAGTATTTCTCATAATTAAAAATTATTTAAATGATAAAAAAGTTTATTTTACTATAAACAAATAAATTTATAACGCTTGATTGTTAAAAATTATTATAGTATAAAAATAACTAAAATCAGCTCAATTATAAAAAAGGCTGCCCATAACAGCAGCCCTTTCTCAACTAAAAAAACTAAAAAACTAATATAATTGTCACTCAAGAGCTAATTACATGTGCGCTCCATAACCATTATATCATTTGTTCTAACAAACTCTAATCGGTTATTTTGGCATTCTACAACTGTCCAGTTACCAGTAATGGCCTGAATATTTGGACCAGCTACATTTGAAAACTCTACAACAACTCCGTTTGCAGACATTGATGTTGACCACATTGCTGTTATTGTCATTCCTTCTCCTGTAATAATAACTGTTCCATTTGTGTTGAAATTAAAATCGTAATTTATCAAATGGTCATCTCCATTATAGTTTACTATATTCCAAATACATTCTACTAAAAAGCCATCAACTTCTTCTTCTGTACAATTATTAGTACAATTTTCTACAACCAAGCCTATTTCAAAAACAGCAAAATTCCCTTCATTTGTTTCTACTCTTACATAAATTGTTTGAGGATTAGACAAGTTTGTATAAGCCGACGGATTTGGTATTGCATTTGTATTTGATTCAGCATCAGCATGAGAGATATGATAAGTTACATTATGTACTGCTGGCTGAATACAATTTGCATAAGCATTTGTTAAGTTAAAAGTTGCAAATCCTTCTGTACTCTCAGCACATTCAACCATTTCGGCCTCAAAACTTTCAAAACATTCAAATGAATTGTTTGAATTACAGTTTTGGGTAAGCAATAAAGTATCGTTTCCTCTATGTAATACTAATCCATTATCCGAACACTCAACAACTTTCCATTCTCCATTATAGTCTTCAAGTCCTGAAAAATTAATATATACATAAACATATCCTTGAGTAGTTGTTATATCCCAAGTACCATTAAAAAGTAAATCGCCTTCATATAAGGTTGATAAGTTATTATCATTTAAAAAATTAAAAGTTGTAAATGATGGTGTATAACCATTTAATGTAGGAACCTGTCCGCACTCCATTAAATAATCACTTACGTCTCCTTGATTACAATTATTTGTATTAGTATCACAAACTTGTTCTAAAATAATATAAGTATTTGCACCTGTTGCAGATCCTCTAACTAATTTAAGTCTGTCATCATCACATTCAACAACATACCAACCTCCACCTAAATCTTGGCTAAAGTTTGTTAACTCACTAAATGTTACAAGTACACCTTCACTATTAACAAGTGTGCTCCAGTTTCCTGTTGCAGCAACTGTACCAGTTCCAGCTATTGTTAAACCTCCATTTTCAGAAAAATATAACTGATAATTAATAAAATTATCGTCACCATTATAAGATACTATTTTCCAATAGCATTCTTGTAAATACATGCTTACTTCTTCTTGAGAACAATCGTCTTCGTTTTCATCATCGCAATCATCTCCAGCAGCATTAATTGCAGCTTCTAATTCTTGATTACTGTTCACTTCAATAGTTTCACCATTTGCATATACCATAGTTACTGGAAAGTTTAGGCTTGCTAAAACTGCTCCATTGTTTGTGTTCTCCAAATTTTGTAGAAACAAGTATAATTGTTGATCATTTTCTATAACAACCGTATCAATAATTTGAAAATTTGGGTTGTACAAAGAAAATGAAATCGGATATTGAAAATCAATACACTCAATAATATCATCAACTTCAGAGCATTCTTCAATAAACGCTTCTAACTCATCTTGATTATTAATTACATACTCTGTGTAATCGTTAAGTGTTATTGTAATTGGAAATAAAAATTCATGCAAAACTTCATCGCTTCCATACTCTTCATATAAATCTTCAAGAAGCTCTAAATCATCTAAAGTATTAATAGTTATTTGCAATCCATTAACCGAAATTGTAACTGGTAAATTAACCGATAAACAATTAGCATTATCCAAAATATCGTCTAGTGATCCATTATTTGCAGAAGTACTTTGCATTAAGTTTACTAGTACAGAGTTAGGTTCAAAAATGCTTTCACTATTTGGATTTAAATCAATAACTTCATTTTCACATGAAGTAAATGTCATGAGGGCAAAAAAGGCTAGGATTAATAATGATTTGGGTTTAAAAAACATAGTATTTTTTTTAGAGTTCATTAATAAAACAGATTAGATTAAAAAACTCCTACCTTTAATTTCAAAATTTTTATAATTTAGGCAACGAAGAAAATTGATTATGAGCAAACAATTACATGAACATATATGTGAAGAACGTCTGTTCTCGTCATTGTTTGAAAAACACTCAAAAAACCTTCATGATTTTTTATACTATAAGTTTGGCAGCTATCTAAATCCAAGAGATAAAGTTCAGGAAGCCTTTATAAAACTTTGGGAAAATTGTGCTAATGTTACTCCAGATAAAGCCAAGAGTTTTTTATTCACCACAGCAAATAATTTAATGCTTAATGAATATGCACATCATAAAGTAGTATTAAGACATCAACAATCAACTCCAAAATCGCACACCAACGAAAGTCCTGAATTTATAATGCAGGAAAAAGAGTATCAGAAAAAATTAGAAACAGCAATTGCAAACTTATCTGAAGCACAGCGAGTGGCTTTTTTATTAAATAGAGTTGAAGGCAAACGGTTTAAGGAAATTGCAGAGCTTTTAGATATTTCGACTAAAGCAGTTGAAAAACGAATTTATGGAGCTTTAAAAAAACTAAGAGAAGATATTGATGAGTTATAAGTGTTTAGTCGCAGAATTGAGTCGCAGTCCACTTTTGGGAACTACTGTCAACTGTGACTGTAAACTAATTACTAAAGAAGAAGGTAGGAATTATTTAATGTTAGCTGTTATATAAGTGTAATACAAATTATGAACCGAGAAGATTTAATAAAAAAATGGTTAGATAATAACCTAAATACTGATGAGCTTGAGGCTTTTAAAAAGCTTGAAGATTATGAGTCTTTGGTTAAACTATCCGATAGTGTAAAACACTTTAAAGCGCCAGACTATAATACTTCTGAAGCGTTACAAGATGTTTTGTATGCTATTAAAACACCTAAAAAATCTGTACGTTGGGTCCCAATATTATCTCGTATTGCAGCCATATTTGTTGTTTGTTTTGGTGTTTACTATTACACTACTACTTTAGATACTACTATTAAAACATTAGCCTCACAAAAACAAACTATTGAATTGCCTGATACTTCAACAGTAGCTTTAAATGCAGCTACTACAGTAAGTTTTAATAAAAAACAATGGAATACAAATCGCCAAGTACAACTTAATGGTGAAGCCTATTTTAAAGTTGCTAAAGGCTCAAAATTTGAAGTTATTACTGATGCTGGAACTGTTACTGTTTTAGGAACTCAGTTTAATATAAAACAACGACACAATTATTTTGAAGTTGTATGTTACGAAGGCTTAGTTGGTGTCACCTACAATAATAATGAAACAAAATTACAACCTGGAAACCGCTTACTACTTATAGATGGGAAATTAATTGCTACCGAAAAAGAAAACCAAATTGAACCATCTTGGATTAACAACAATAGTGTTTTTAAAAGCTTACCTTACAGAGAAGTTATTGCAGAATTTGAGCGTCAGTATGATATGACCATTAATTTGCAAAGTATTAACGACTCACAACTATTTACAGGAAGTTTTACTCACAACAATATTGATGTTGCCTTAAAATCTATAACTTTACCTTTACACCTATCGTATACAAAAACAGACGATACGATTACATTAAAACGTGAGTAAAAATCGTAAAACTTATGCCGTTCTTATAGTCTTTTTTTGTAGTATTTATAGCATTTTTGCTCAACATACTACAAAAGAAAAGCGACCTCTTATAGAGGTTTTAGCGCACTTAGAAACACGATACAACATCCATTTTAGCTATATAGATTCTGCCATAGAAAACAAAAAAGCAGCATTACCAGATGAGCAATTAACACTTATTGAAGCCCTAACATTTCTTGAATCTGAAACTAATCTCGATTTTATAAATATTGACGATTCTAGTGTTGTTATATCTAACAGAGCAAATCCGTTTAGTGCTTTTATAACTCAAAAGCTTGAAGAGATAGTTATTACTAACTATTTAACTAAAGGTATTTCTAAAAAGAGTGATGGTAAAATTACTTTTAATACTGAAGAGTTTGGTATCCTTCCAGGATTAATAGAACCAGACATTCTTCAAACCATACAAGCGCTTCCAGGAGTATTAAGTGTTGATGAAACAGTTTCAAACATAAATGTAAGAGGCGGAACTCATGATCAAAATCTTATTCTTTGGGATGGTATTAAAATGTATCAATCTGGGCACTTTTTCGGTTTGGTTTCTGCATTTAATCCGTATTTAACCAAAATAGTAAATGTATCAAAAAACGGAACTAGTGTAAAATTTGGCGATGGTGTAAGTAGCGTTATAGATATGCAGCACTCTAATACACTTGATAAAGATTTTAAAGCTGGAGCTGGTTTTAATTTAATTAGTACAGATGCTTTTGCAAAAGTGCCTCTATCTAAACAAACCGAGTTACAATTATCTGCTCGTCGCTCAATAACCGACTTTATTTTTACGCCAACCTACGATCAGTATTCTAAACGTGTGTTTCAAGATTCCGATTTAACCAATAGTACTTCATCAAATAATGAGCAGTTTTATTTTTATGATGTTGCTGCTAAGTTTTTATACGACATTACAGATTCTGATCAGTTACGTTTCAATTTCTTAACCATTAATAACAAATTAAGTTATGATGAGCTAAGTACCATAAACAACTCTAATGAAACTTTAGAAAGTAGTTTGAAACAAAATAATTTGGCTGCTGGTGTTGAGTACTTAAAATATTGGAATAACAGACTCACTACAACTGCTCAGATATACATGTCTAATTACGATTTGCAAAGCACTAATTATGATGTTATTAACGACCAACGTTTGTCACAAGATAATAAGGTAAGAGATATTGGATTAAAAATTAATGCGACTAATCACATAGATAGTAATCTAAAACTCCATGGAGGTTATCAGTTTAATGAGGTTATTGTGAGCAATGCAGAAGATGTAAATAATCCAGACTTTACAAGTTTTATTCAACAAGTTATAAGAACCCATTCTATATATGGTGAAGCCGAATTCACTTCAGCCAATAAAAATTCTTATGCACGAATTGGTTTAAGAACTAACTATATTGAAAAATTTTCAGAGTTTTTTACAGAACCTCGTTTAGCTTTAAGTCATAAACTAAATAATGATTTTAGAATCGAGTTTCTTGCAGAATTTAAAAGCCAGACCATATCGCAAATTATCGATTTACAAAACGATTTTTTAGGTATTGAAAAACGTCGTTGGATGCTCTCTAACAATACTACTAACCCAATTATAAAAAGTACTCAGGCATCAATTGGAATACACTATAACAAAAATAAATTACTAATAAGTGCCGAAGGTTTTATAAAAGATGTTGATGGTATTACAACGCGTAGTCAAGGGTTTCAAAACCAATATCAGTTTGTAGATGCAGTAGGAAGCTATCAAACAAAAGGTATCGATTTTTTAATCAATAAACAGTTTAATAATTTTAGTACATGGTTAAGTTATTCGTATAGCAAAAACGATTACACATTTGATGATCTTAATAACGGAAACTCATTCCCTAACAATCTAGATATACGTCATGCACTAACCTTTGCAGGTACTTACACAGTAAATAATTTAAAATTAGCATTAGGTGTTAACTGGCATTCTGGAAAACCTACAACACCACCTCAAGACAATCAGAGCTCAACAAATACTATAATTTACACTTCACCAAATAGCCAAAGATTAAGCGATTATTTACGTGCAGATTTTTCTACAACCTATCAGTTTCAGTTTACAAATAAAGTAACTGCTACTATTGGAGCTTCAGTTTGGAATATTCTAAACAAAAAAAATAATATCAATACCTACTATAATATTGATGATAACGATAACATTAATAAGGTTGAAAACCTATCGTTAGGCGTGACACCAAATGTGAGTTTTAGGGTTAGTTTTTAAAAAAATAATTACTTTTAGTTTATGATAACACAAGAACTTGAAAAACTAAAATATCCTATAGGAACTTTTGAAGCTCCTAAAGTAATTGACGATGCTTTAATTTTAACATGGATTGAAGACATTGAGCGTTTTCCAACAAGCATAGTAGAGCTAACAAAAAACTTAACTGAACAGCAATTACATTGGCCTTACAGACCAAATGGCTGGAATATAAAACAAGTTGTACACCATTGTGCAGATAGCCACATGAACAGTATTATTAGGTTTAAATTAGCACTCACTGAAGACTCACCAACTATACGACCTTATTACGAAGACCGTTGGGCAACACTTGTTGATGGCAACGATAATAATTTAGAAAACACCTTATTGTTACTAAAAGGATTACATGCCAAATTGGGTATACTAATACGTAGTATTACTAAAGATCAAATGGCAAGAGAGTTTATACACCCAGAACATGGACGACGTTTTCGTTTAGACGAAACCATTGGTATATATGCATGGCATAGTAACCACCATTTAGCACATATTAAACAAGCATTACATTACAAAGGTGAGTTTTAGCGTACCAAAATTTACGTAGAACTACGTATTGATTATTTCAACTTTTAAAACTAACTTCGTTTAACTTCTGTTACCTACCATATGAAAAAACTACTTTCCATAGCAATAATCATAATCGGATTGAATTCCAATGCGCAGGAAATTATGACGGATTGGAAAGAACTGGACGGAAAAACAACGCTGAAAGAATATATCGAAAATCAAGCGTACGATTATCTGAATTTCAAGCCGACTGAAAAGGACACTCTGAACGAAAATGGAGTTCGTATTTCTCATCCCTCTGCTTCGACCAAAGTAATTATTCGAGACCAATCAACAATTCCTGATATTCCTCTCGTTGTGATTAATGAATATCCGATTGACGAAAAAAACATTTGGAATCTCATAGAGTTGGAAAACGTTACGAAAATTACTTTGCACAAACCGACTGACCAAACATTCGCGATTTATGGACAACGTGGGAAAAATGGACTGATTTTCGTGGAAATGAATAAACGTAAATGGAGAAAAATAAAAAGAAAAATACGGTAGGTAACAATGTATAACCGCATTTGCTTCGCCAGTCACTACGCTCGTGTCGGCGGATTCGACTACGTCCGAATCCACTCGCACTTGCTAAGGCTTGTGCTTAACCGAAAATAATAGCTAACTTATCCCGTAACTGACGGTTATACGAGACCGTTAAACGAAAATCAAAAACCTACATCCTTTCAGGCACATTAATACCTAACAAACTAAATGCGTTTTTAATAAGGTTCGCAACAGTAAACGATAATTGTACTCTAAACGTTTTTTCGTTGTTGTTATCAGCTCCAAGTATAGATACATTTTGATAAAATGAGTTAAACTCCTTTACCAAATCGTAAGTATAATTAGCCACAAGTGCAGGACTATGATTATCTGCTGCATTTTGTATTACTTCAGGAAATAACTGTATTTGCTTTATAAGCTCTTTCTCTTTGTCGTGTAATGTAACCTCAACTCTAGCAGTCATATCTACTTCTGCTTTTCGCAAAATAGACTGGATTCTGGCATATGTATATTGTATAAAAGGCCCTGTATTTCCTTGAAAATCGATAGATTCTTTAGGATCGAACAAGATTCGTTTTTTAGGATCTACTTTTAAGATGTAATACTTTAAAGCTCCTAGACCAATAGTTTTATAAAGCTCTTGCTTTTCAGCTTCAGTGTAACCTTCTAACTTACCAAGCTCTTCAGATATTTCTCCAGCTGTAGAAGCCATTTCATGAATTAAATCGTCAGCATCAACAACAGTTCCTTCTCTACTCTTCATTTTCCCTGAAGGTAAATCTACCATTCCGTAACTTAAATGAAACAGGTTTTTAGCCCAATCGAATCCTAGTTTTTTAATAATTAAAAACAAGACTTTAAAATGGTAATCTTGCTCATTACCTACTGTGTACACCATTCCTCCAACATCTGGATAATCTTTTACACGTTGAATAGCTGTACCAATATCTTGAGTCATGTATACTGCTGTACCATCACTACGTAATACTATTTTTTCGTCTAGTCCATCATCGGTTAAATCACACCAAACTGAACCATCTTCTTTTTTTATAAACACTCCAGATTTTAATCCTTCAGCCACAAATTCTTTACCTAACAAATAGGTTTCACTTTCGTAATATAATTTATCGAAATCGACACCTAGGTTTTTGTAAGTTGTATTAAATCCGTCGTAAACCCAACCGTTCATTTTTTCCCATAAAGCAACAACCTCTTTATCGCCTGCTTCCCATTGTAACAGCATTTGTTGCGCTTCTAACAATATAGGAGCTTGCTTTTTAGCATCTTCTTCAGATACACCTTTAGAAACTAATTCTTGTATTTGCTTTTTATATTCTTGGTCAAATTTTACATAGTAATTACCAACAAGCTTATCGCCTTTTAAGCCTGTACTTTCTGGAGTTTCACCATTCCCAAAATACTTCCACGCCAACATACTTTTACAAATATGAATCCCTCTATCATTTATAATTTGGGTTTTGTAAACTTTTTTACCTGAAGCTTTAATAATCTCAGCAACGCTATAACCTAATAAGTTGTTTCTCACATGACCTAAATGCAAAGGTTTGTTTGTGTTTGGTGACGAATACTCAACCATTACAGCTTTTTCACCAGCTTTAGGAGACTCAAAACCAAAAGTTGTATTGTTAGCTATAGAATTGAAAAAGTTAATATAATACGCATCGTTAATCTCGATATTCAAAAATCCTTTTACAACATTAAAAGCTTTAACTTCTTCAACCTTTTCAACTAAATACTCACCAATAGTTTCTCCTATTTGCTGAGGGTTACCTTTTACAACACGCAACATTGGAAACACAACTACAGTAATATCTCCTGCAAACTCTTTACGAGTTGCTTGAAATTCTACAGATTCTAATTCGGCATTATAAACAGTTTTTACTGCTTCTTTTACATAATTGGATAGTGTGTCCTGAAGGTTCATTTTTGCTTTGTATTATAAGTTGGCAAAGATAGAATTTTTAAAACAAGTAAGTAACAGATTTTGTAATGAAATATATATCTTAGTCCCTATGAGGAATCGCATTTTACTTATTTTACTTTCTGCTGTAGTTTTTAACTGCAGTAACTCTAATGAAAACGTTATTCAACAGCCAGAAGCCACCTTTTATAAAGGTATGGATTTATCGTTTCAAAGTGAGTTGGAAGACTATAATGTAACTTATAAAGATGCTAACGGAAATACTATTGATTTGCTAAATTATGTTGCTAACAATGGTACTAATCTAGTACGTTTAAAATTGTGGCACACTCCACAAGATGGACAAAATAGTCTTGCTGATGTAAAAGCATACGCACAACGCATAAAAAGCAATAACATGGATTTTTTACTCGATTTTCATTATAGTGATTATTGGGCAGATCCAGGAACGCAAACACCTCCTGTTGCCTGGCAAAGCATGACCAATACTCAGCTAAGAAATGCCGTTTACAATTATACCAAAGATGTTGTTCAGCAATTAAAAAACCAGAACACAATGCCAAAAATTATTCAAATTGGAAATGAAACTGACAGCGGTTTTTTATGGAATTATGGCAAAGTTTGGAACGAATTTTCTAACAATTGGGTAAATTATGCTGCTTTGGTAAACGAGGCAGTAAGAGCCATACGAGAAGTTGATAATGCAAATTCTGTGAGGATTATGATGCATCATTCTAGCGTAGAGAACGCTATTTACTTTTTTAATGAGTTAGCAGTTTACAATCTTGATTTTGATATTATTGGATTGTCATATTATCCGCAATTTCAAATTCGTAATCTTAGTTTGGTTCAGTCAAAAATTAATGAGTTAGCAACCACTTTTAATAAAGATATTTTAATGGTAGAAGTTGCATATCCTTTTACTTTACAATGGGATGATAACAATACAAATTATATTGGCAGCAACGATCAAATTTTAAGTGAGTTTCCTGCAACTCCTGAAGGGCAAAAAGCCTATTTTGAATGGTTAGTTACAGCTATTAAAAACATACCAAATAACCATGGTATTGGATTTTGTTATTGGGCTCCAGATTGGGTAGCCTTTTCAGGTAATGATGTTACATCAACAAATGGTAGTTCGTGGGAAAATCAATGCATGTTCGATTTTAATCACAAAGCACTTCCTGTTTTTGATGTGTTTAGAGCTAATTAAAAATTAGGCAGACTTCTTTCCTCCTAGAAAACTTAAAACAACAGCTACAAGTCCTAAACCTATAGTAATATAAGCATCTTTATTGTCTTGACCTTCGAATTCGGCAATACCAATATCAACAGATGTTTCTGGAATTATTAATTTATAAATTCCGTACCCTAATAATCCTAATCCAACGATTAACAATATTAATTTAATGGCTTTGTTCATGTCTTAAATTTTTAATTGTATTGTTAAGATAGCAAATTTTAATTTAACATTTAACTACTTGATTTGCAAGTTGTTAAAATTTAATAAAATGACAAAGTGCATTTCGTCGACAAACGTGTAGTTTTCCTATGTTTTTTGCCTTTCATCGATACTTCTTTTTTTAGAAAAAAATAATACACCACTTCATCTAATTTATTAGCATTAAAACCTAAAAATTAGATTTTTCTGCTCCTTTTAGCCATTTTTGATATTAGCTATTAATCAAAGTCCCAAATATTGATGATACATAATATTCAACCTTTAACGGGATTGTTTTTGTATTTTGTGTTCTTACTTATCCTCTCCCTCAAGGCAAGTTCGCTGCAAAACAACATTGCAATTATTAAAACTAGTCTCAACAGATGAAACAGTTAATTACATTAGCTGCTTTTTTTTCTGCCATTTTTTGTTTTTCACAAACAAATGAGATAGATAGCCTATCCTTACAACTAGCGTATCAAAAGCAAGATGTTTCTAAGGTAGAAACCTCTATGCACCTTATTAGAGCGCTTTACAAGGCTAACGACTATAAAAAAGCATTAATGTATATTGATGAGACTGAACGTTTATCTAAATCGTTGAATTATACAAAAGGGAATGCGGAAGCCAATTACTACAAGGCTCTTATTTATGCTTCAAAAAACGATTATTTTAATGCCATAGATAATTACAATAAATCTAAAAGACTTTATAAGCAAATAAACGATACTCTTGGTATTGCCAAAATAAACAACAACATTGGTATTATTGAAATTAAACGTGGTAACTATGTGTCTGGCTTAGAAAACTCGTTATCTGCAATTAAGGTTTTTGAAAACAGACATCTTCGTGAAGATTTAAGTTCTGCTTACAACAATTTAGCTGAAGCTTATTTTAATACACACCAAATAGATAAAGCTTTAGAGTTTAATGTAAAAGCATTAAATGTTAGAGAACAACTACGCGATAGTTTAGGCATAAAAAGTTCGACCAAAAATATTGCTATGCTTTACTCTATGCGTAAAGAGCATAGAAAAGCTATTGAGTATTACGAGAATGTATTACGAATGCTCAACCCTAAACAAGACCAAGCATTACGAGGCGAAATACTTCCTCGAATTGGTAATGAGTACTTACAGTTTAAAGACTACGACAATGCTAATAAGTATTTAGCAGAAGGCTTACAATACAACCGTTCTATTAATAATAAAGATGGAATGCTGAGAACTTTAAACTCTATTGGACAACTTAACTTAGAACAAGGCAACTTAAAGGTTGCCCAAATGCATATAGCTGAAGCTTATAATTATGCCAAAGGGACTACTGATAAAATTGAAGTTTTAAAAAACTACAGGCTTTTAATGAAAATTGATTCCACTAATAACAATTTTCAAAGTGCATATAATTGGCAGAGGCAGTATTTTAGTTTAAAAGAAGAATTAGAGTCACAAGATTTACCCAAAATTCCAGTAAATACAGACTCTATAAAAGAAGGTATGTCTTCAAGTATTGATGATTTTGATGATATTTCTTCTCTCGAAAAAAATATTGAAAACGAAAACCAGGTTAAAAAACTCAAAGCAATCTCTTATATATTGGTTGCTGCTTTTATTACTGTACTAACCATTTTACTTCTTATTTATTTAAAGAGAAAAAACACTTTAAGGTACACCCAAGAGCTAGAAGAAAAGAATGAGCAAATTCAAATTCAGAACGAAGCAATTTTAGAGCAAACTCATCATCTTGAAGAAATTAATAAAGTAAAAGACCGATTGTTTTCAATTGTATCTCACGATTTAAAAGATTCTATTTCTTCAATAAAAGGCTTTTTAGATTTACTTAAAGAAGATAGTATTTCAAAAGAGGAGTTTAATGAACTTATCCCAGAACTAAGCGAAAATGCGAATAATGCATCTTTGCTTTTATACAATTTATTAAACTGGTCTAAATCGCAAATGCAAAACTTAGAACCAAGTCCTGAGATGTTTAACATTCAAGAAGTGTTTCATAACAAGATAAGTTTGGTTGAGCAAAAAGTTGAGCAAAAACGAATTGTTGTTATTGACGAATCTCAACGCGATTTTGTGTACGCAGATAAAAGCATGATTGAAATTGTAATTCAAAATCTTATTACTAATGCTGTTAAATTTAGCAGAGTTGGAGATATCATTACAATATCTAACAGAAGCCATAATGGTAATGCTTTAATTTGTGTTGAAGATACAGGTGTTGGTATTTCTAAAGAAAATTTAAGTAAGCTGTTTAAAAATAATAACTTCACTACCATTGGTACCAAAAATGAAAAAGGTACTGGCTTAGGATTAACTATTTGCAAAGAATTAGTTGAGCTTAACAAAGGTAGAATTTGGGTTGAAAGCACTCAAAATGTTGGTTCTAAATTCTTCATTGAACTACCTAAATCTAAAATTTCTGAGTAAAGTATTTTGTGTATTTTTACACAAAACAAATACTATGACTCGCTATCTTTTAATCTTATCTATTTTACTTTTATCATTAAGCTGTAAAAAATCTGAAAGCAAATCAGAAGTTGATAACGAATTGAATGAACTTTTTGCTATTATGCAAGGTTCTTATGATTCTGAAATACAATCGCAAGTCGATTCTACATACTTTAATATTTCACTTCACATGTATCCTATCTGGAAAGATAAAGGCAATTTTTTATATGTTGAGCAAGCCTTAAATAGTATGCAAGACAAACCATACAGACAACGTATTTATGAAGTAACAAGATTAAATGACAGCACTTTTAAATCTGCTATTTACACACTTGCTGTAGATTCACTTTGGGTAGGAAAATGGAAAACACCATCTGCTTTTGATTCTATATCGTTAAAAGATATTACTCTAAAAGATGGTTGCGAAGTATTACTAAAACGTATTGAACCTAATTATTTTGCTGGAAAAACAGGAAAAACCTCTTGCGAAAGCTCATTAAGAGGTGCATCATATGCCACAAGTGAAGTTGAAATTTTAGAAGACAAAATCATATCTTGGGATAGAGGTTTTGATTCAGAAGGCAACCACGTTTGGGGAGCCGAAAAAGGAGGTTATATTTTTAACAAGCTAGATTAGGCCTTAGGTAAAAACACCTCAGCCATCATACAACGAGCACTACCTCCACCACACGTTTCAATAGTTTCTAATGAGCTTGATAAAATCTCACAATGCTTTTCTATTTGAGCAATTTGAGCTTTAGTTAAACTATCATGTGCTACTTTGCTCATAACCAGATATCGCTTATCATCATTACCTCTTACTTGTAACATATTTCCAGCAAACTGATGCATTTGTGCTTCAGTAATAGTAATGATTTCCTTTCCATCATCTTTTAAGTGTTGTAATACATTTTTACGCTCTTTTTTATCATCAATACTATCTGCACAAATCACAGCAAAATTTTCAGCAAGACACATCATAACATTAGTATGATAAATAGCCAATCGCTTTCCATCAACGGTTTGATTAGCTGTAAATACTACTGGAAAATAATCAAAATCTTCACAAAACTCTATAAACAATTCTTCATCAGCTCTTGGTGATAATGCGCAATAGGCTTTACCATTTTTACGATCTAACAACAAACTTCCTGTACCTTCAAGAAAAATACCATCGTCTTCAGCACTAGTATAATCAACAATGTTTTCGATTAAAAAGCCTTCTTTTTCTAATCGCATAAACACTTCTTCACGTCGCTCTCTACGTCTGTTTTCTGCAAACATTGGATACAATGCTATATCACCATTTTCATGAAAACTCACCCAGTTATTTGGAAAAATAGAATCTGGAGTATCCATTAATTTATCATCATTTTCAACAATTACATTAACACCAACTGCTCTTAGTTTTTCAACAAACGCATCAAACTCAGCTTGAGCTTTAGCATTAATTTCAGTGTTTTTAAGATCTAAATCTTCCTGAAAATAATTGTTTACAGCAGTTTCTTCGTTCATCCTAAAACTTACTGGACGAATCATTAATATAGTGTTAGTTGTTTGTTTCATGACTTAAAGTATTGTGATGCAAAATTAGTTTAAATTGATTAAGTTTGATTCATATTCATCTCAAGTTTTTGAACAAAAAATCAATCAAAATGAAAAAAATAGTAATCCTGCTGGTTTTAATCACTTCATGCAACTCAAAAAAGGAAAATACTAATTTCGACTTTACAACTGCTTTTGAAAAAAGCAATGGAACCGAAACAGCAACTTACCAGGAAACTATAACTTATTATAAAAATTTAGCTGAAGCATATCCTCAAATTTCAATCGATTCTGTAGGTGAAACCGATTCAGGTAGACCTTTACATATAGTTACACTAAATCCTGATGCTGAATTTAATTTTGAAACCATCAGAAAAAACAAACGTATTTTACTAGTAAACAATGGCATTCATCCAGGAGAATCAGATGGTATTGATGCTACTATGATGTTATTTAGAGATATTGCTCAAGGCAAAATTGAAGCACCAAAACATACTGTATTAGTTGCGATACCAATTTATAATATTGGAGGTAGCTTAAACCGAAACTCTACAACCAGAACCAACCAAAATGGACCTAAAGAATATGGTTTTAGAGGGAACGCTCGAAATTATGACCTCAACAGAGATTTTATAAAAAGCGATACTAAAAATGCTCGCACATTTGCTCAAATTTTTCATTTAGTACAACCAGATGTATTTATTGATAATCATGTAAGCAATGGTGCAGACTACCAATACACGTTAACACATTTGTTTACGCAACACAACAAACTTGGAGGTGATTTAGGACAGTATCTGCACGCCGAAATGATGCCAAGTTTAGAACAAAAGCTAGTTACAAAACAATGGGATATTACACCTTATGTGAATGTTTTTAATAGCGTTCCTGAAGATGGGTTTAGTCAGTTTATGGACTCACCAAGATACTCAACAGGTTACACCACATTATTTAACACATTAGGCATGATGGTAGAAACACATATGCTAAAACCATATAAACAAAGGGTTGAAGGCACTTATGAGTTAATGAAAAGTATGATTGAAATCGTAGAAAAAGATTCAGATAAAATTAAAACCATGCGTGATAATGCTTTAAAAACTTATCAAGATGCTGGCACATATCCTTTAGATTGGCAAATTGATACGACCAGAACTAGCACCTTAAAATTTAAAGGCTTTGAAGGCACAATGTTGCCGAGTGATGTTACTGGAGCACAACGTTTAAAATACGACAGAACAAAACCATTTACTAAAGATGTTGTGTACAAAAACTATTTTAAACCAACTCTAGAAGTAACTATTCCTAGCGCTTATGTTATTCCTCAAGGATGGTGGAATGTAATCGATTTGCTAAAACTCAACAAAGTTGAAATGACACAGTTTAAAAACGATACAACTCTAACTGTTGAGAGCTATAAAATAGATAACTACAATACTAGAAATCAGGCTTACGAAGGTCATTATCAACATTACAATACAAAAGTAATTTCAACTCAAAAAGAAGTCACTTTTAATAAAGGTGATTATTATATTAAAACCAATCAGCCAGCTTTTAGATATTTACTTGAAACTCTAGAACCGCAAGCACCAGATTCGTTTTTTAACTGGAATTTTTTTGATACTATTTTACAACAAAAAGAAGGATTTTCACCTTATGTTTGGGAAGATATGGCTCTTCAATTACTTGAGAATAATACAGATTTAAAAACAGCTTTTGAAGCCAAAAAACAAAGTGAGGAAGCTTTTGCAAACAATTGGTATGCACAGCTAGATTGGATACATCAACAAAGTGCTTATTACGAAAGAGCACATTTACAGTATCCTGTTTATAGAGTGAAGTAATTTATACTAAAATCTTAATATTGGCATAAGAGTTTTCCATAGCTTCAACCGTTTGCATTGGGTTTAACCACTCTACTTTTGTAATACCTTCGTTAACTTGAGGTTCTAATTTACCTTCATAATTAGAAGTCATTTCAAACCAGTAAGTAATTTTTATTTTATGCTTTCCGTTGCGTTTAAAAATATGGTAAGTAGTTTCTAAAGGTTTGGTAATTTTTAAACCTTTAACATTGGTTTCTTCCTCTACTTCACGCAAGGCAGTTTGCTCAATACTTTCTTTACCTTCAATTTTACCTTTAGGCAAGTCCCATTTATCATTACGATAAATAAATAAAATTTCTCCTTTGCTATTAAATACTTTTCCGCCACCAGCAACAACATTAGGCAATTTTTTAAGAAAGGTTTTAAGAAGCTTGTCTTCAGTTTTACCTATAAGTCTTGCCTCTTCTAATGAAGTAGAATTTAGATCTCTAATTACTTTACCAATATTAACCTTACTTAAAAGGTAATTCTTAAAATTAGTCTCTTTACTAACTTCAGTGGTTAAAATAATTGGCTTGTCATTGACAAAAACTTTATACATCTAATAGCTTATAAAAGTATTGAATTGGTAAAAATATCATTTTTTGTTTCATAGCACCAAATTTGAAAATTAATTTTAAGTAAATTTTTGAAATTAAAATCTATAAAATTGTTTAGTTTTGCGTCATGATTTTTCACAAACAAACCGCTAAAAAAACCGCTGAATTATTATTACAAATTCATGCGATAAAACTACAACCTAACAAACCATTTACTTGGGCATCTGGTTGGAAATCACCAATATATTGCGATAATCGCATTGTATTATCATATCCTCCTATACGTAACTACATTAGAGAGACAATGGCAAAACATATTGAAAAGCAATATGGTAAGCCAGATGTTATTGCTGGTGTTGCAACAGGAGCTATTGGAATTGGAATTTTAGTAGCCGAATATTTAGGCTTACCATTTGTGTATGTAAGACCAGAAGCTAAAAGTCATGGTCGACAAAACCAAATTGAAGGTTACATTGAAAAAGGTCAGAATGTAATAGTTGTTGAAGACTTAATTAGCACTGGAAAAAGTAGCTTAAATGCCGTAAAAGCATTAAAAGAAGAAGGTGTTAATGTTAAAGGAATGGTTGCCATTTTCTCATATGGTTTTGAGGTTGCTGCAAACAATTTTAAAGACGAAAATGTAACTTTACATACACTAAGTAATTACGAAAGCTTATTAGAACAAGCTCTAGACACCAACTATATAACCTCAAAAGAACAAGACGTTTTAGCAGATTGGAATGCCAATCCGAGTGAATGGAACGCTAATTGATATAACGCTTGTAAAATATAAAACAAATGAATTTAGAATCTCCAAAAGTAAGTATCGATAAATCATCACAAGACGTATTTGATTTTTTATCTGACGTCAAAAATTTTGAACAATTAATGCCTGAAAACACAAGTAAATTTGAAGTTTTAGGTGAAGATACTTTTGTATTTGCATTAAAAGGAATGCCAGAAATCGTATTAAAAAAGAAAGAAGCTGTTGCTCCAAATAAAATTGTACTTGGTGCAGCTGGTGGAAAAATAGACTTTTCTTTAACAGGTCATATTACTTCTGTAAGTGAAACTAAAAGTGATGTGCAGTTAATTTTTGATGGCGAATTTAACGCTATGATGGCAATGATGATTAAAGGCCCAATAAGCAAGTTTATTGAAACTTTAGCTACTAATATTCCAGCAAACGTTTAATATAATAGAGAGATAGATTTTAAATCGAATTCTTTAATAATTTGGTCTTCTAATTGTACTTTAAGACATCCCGAATTAGATACTCCTATTATAAATCCAGAAAATAAATGACCTTCAGCGTTTTTAAATGTTGAAGGTTTATTTTTTCTAAACAGTAACTCTTCATAATCAGCTTTAAGCGCTTGAAAATTCCCTGATTTTAAAATTTCAAAGTTCATTTTAAGATGCTTTAAAATAACGTGTAATAATTCATCTAAATTAAAATGCTCTCCAGAAAGAAGTTTTAAAGACGATGCATTAGGTAAATTTTCAAACTCAGTTTGGTTAACATTTAAGCCAACTCCAATAATCGACCCTTGTAATTGGTTCTGTTTTATGACATTTTCAATTAATATACCTGCTATTTTCTTGTTCTCTGACAAAATGTCGTTAGGCCATTTTATCTTTAATTTTTTAATATTAAATTCCTGCAAAGCCTTCAAAATAGACAAAGCAACAGTAATACTTATATAAAAATGCTGATCAATATTAACAAACGATACATCTTTAAACACACTAAACATAAGGTTTTTTGAGTCTTCAGAGTTCCAATGCGTACCCATTTGCCCACGACCATTTGTTTGGTAGTTAGTTATCACAACTGTATAATCTTTAACTGCCTCTTCAGCACTCATCTGCCTTAAAAAAGAGTTGGTAGAGTCAATGGCATTAAGTTTGATTATACGCATATACAAGAATTAATTAAAATTATAATATTCTTAAGACTATTTAAAGTTCAAAAGAACTAAAAAAATAATAACTTTGCACAAACTAAATCAATTTAATGGCGAAAGACAATAATAACGCAGACCAATTAATAACAACGATATTAAGTGGTATTGAAGATGTAAAAGGAAGAGAAATTAGTATTCTAGATTTAAGAGAGTTAGAAAATACGGTTTGTGATTATTTCATTATTTGTGAAGGTACTTCAAACACACAAGTAAACGCTATAGTCAATTCTATACAAAAAAAGGTGAGCAAAGAGCTCAAAGATCATCCATGGCATATTGAAGGTAGTGAAAATGCAGAATGGGTGTTAATGGACTATGTTAATGTAGTTGTGCACGTTTTCCAAAAACATATCAGACAATATTACGATATTGAGAGTCTTTGGGGAGATGCTAAAACAACAGAAATAGAAACTAGTTACTAAAAAAAAATTAATGGCAAAAGAAACTAAAAATATAAACAAAAAACCAAAAATGAATCCATATTGGATTTACGGGATTATTATAGCCGTATTTTTTGGTATTCAGCTTTTTTCAGGTGGTTTTGGTAATGAAGCTAAAACAACAACACCTGCACAATTTATAAATTACTTACAAAAAGGTGATGTTGCAAAAATTGAGATTGTAAACAAAAGAGATGCTAAAGTGTATCTTACTGATGAAGCTCAAAAAAGTGAAACTCATAAAGGCACAAAACCTTCTAGTATATTTCCAACTGTAACTCCGTTACCAAATTATGTATTTGAGTTTGGAGACCTACAATTGTTTCAAGAGCAAATCACAAAAACTATTGATGAGAACAGCCTAAAAACTGAAGTAAAATACGTTACCGAAAGTAATGCTTGGGGCGAACTTTTATTGTCACTACTTCCATTTGTACTTATTATTGGTATCTGGATTTTCATCATGAGACGTATGTCTGGTGGAGCTGGTGGTGGAGCTGGTGGACAGATTTTTAATATCGGAAAATCGAAAGCAAAGTTGTTTGATGAAAACACTGATGTTAAAACTTCATTTAGAGATGTTGCTGGTTTAGAAGGTGCAAAAGAAGAAGTACAAGAAATTGTAGACTTCCTTAAAAACCCAGAAAAATACACAAAACTAGGTGGTAAAATACCAAAAGGAGCACTACTTGTAGGACCTCCAGGAACAGGTAAAACCTTATTAGCAAAAGCTGTTGCTGGTGAAGCTAAAGTACCTTTCTTCTCATTATCTGGTTCAGATTTTGTTGAGATGTTTGTTGGTGTTGGAGCTTCTCGTGTTAGAGATTTATTTAAACAAGCTAAAGAAAAATCTCCTGCTATTATTTTTATTGATGAAATTGATGCTATTGGTAGAGCGAGAGGAAAAAATAATTTTTCTGGTTCTAATGATGAGCGTGAAAATACATTAAACCAGTTATTAACTGAGATGGATGGTTTTGGTACAAATACAAATGTTATTGTATTAGCTGCAACCAACAGAGCAGATGTATTAGATAAAGCACTAATGCGTGCTGGTCGTTTTGATCGTCAAATTTTTGTCGACTTACCAGATATTAACGAGCGTAAAGAAATTTTTGAAGTTCATTTAAGACCTATAAAAAAATCTGATGATTTAGATATTGATTTCTTATCACGTCAAACTCCAGGATTTTCTGGAGCAGATATTGCCAATGTTTGTAATGAAGCTGCATTAATAGCTGCAAGAAACGGTAAAAAAGCTGTTGATAAACAAGACTTTTTAGATGCTGTTGATAGAATTATTGGTGGATTAGAAAAGAAAAATAAAATTGTTACTCCAGATGAAAAACGTGCTGTTGCTTTCCATGAAGCTGGTCATGCAACTATAAGCTGGATGTTAGAGCATGCTGCTCCATTAGTAAAAGTTACAATTGTTCCTCGTGGTCGTTCGTTAGGTGCTGCATGGTATTTACCAGAAGAGCGCTTAATTGTAAGATCTGAACAAATGCTTGACGAAATGTGTGCCGCTTTAGGTGGTAGAGCTGCTGAGAAAGTTATCTTTAATAAAATTTCTACAGGTGCTTTAAGTGATCTTGAAAAAGTAACAAAACAAGCTAGAGCCATGGTAACCATTTATGGTTTGAGTGATAAAGTAGGTAATCTTACATATTACGATTCTTCAGGACAAAACGAATACGGATTTACAAAACCATATAGTGAGCGTACTGCAGAACTTATTGATAAAGAAATATCTGATATTATTGAAGAGCAATACCAGCGTGCTATAAAAATATTAGAAGACAATAAAGATAAGCTAACAAAATTAGCTGAAGTACTTCTAGAAAAAGAAGTCATTTTTAAAGACAATTTAGAGAAGATTTTTGGTAAACGCCCTTTCGGAAAAGATGACGAAGTTGAAATGCCAAAAAACAACACTAAAGACGTTAAGACTGAAGAAGTTAAAGCTGAAGATGAAGAAGAAGTTAAAGACGACTTATTAAAATAAACCTTATACAACCTTATAAAAAACTTAAATTAATCTAATGTTAATTTAAGTTTTTTTATATTTGGTAGAATCAATTTAAGAAACAGGTTAATAGCAACCCATAAATGAGTCTATTTCGTAAAATCTTCGGTAAAAAAGAAACATCTGGAGAAAACATAAAAGGCGAAGAAAGAGGCAAGTATATGCCTGAAATAAAAATTCCTATTGACGAGAAATTTACTATAAATTTCAAAGCCAATGGTGGAAAGTTTTTGTACTGCGAAAATATTGACGAAATAAAAAAAACTCTTAAAGAGATTCTTAATGAAAACGAATGGGAAGACAAAAATGTGTTTCTACTTGACGAACGCTTAAAAGATTTATTTAAAGAATTTAATCTTAAAGCGACTAGAAAAACTGCTGAAAGCACCTATTTCCTTTCTACTTGCGAATATTTAATTGCTGATGATGGATCGTTATTAATCTCATCAAATCAAATTGCAGAAAAGAAACTTAAAGATCTTCCTCCAAATTTTATCATCTATGCAACTACAAGTCAGTTTGTTGAAAACATTGGCGAAGGATTACGAGGCATAAAAAACAAGAATAGAGAAAAAATTCCAACGAATATTACGACTATAAAACACTTCAAAGCTTTAGAAGATAAAGATTTTCTAACCTATGGAAGTAGCTCAAAAAACTTATATTTGCTGCTGCTAGAAGATTTATAGATGAAACATATTCTTATTTCTATTTTGAAAAACACTAAAGCTAATTTTAAGATGTTCCATCTGACAATTAAAAAACAATAAAAGTCTGCAGATGAAAGAACTTAGTACACGAGCCATTTCTGGAGCTTTATATATTTCACTACTTATATTATGTATTTATTGGCAATACGCTTTAGTAGTATTGTTTTTAGTTTTTGGGCTTATATGCATGGCAGAGTTTAAAAAGCTAATTGACCTAAAAGGCAACATATCGTACATCATTTTTTTAGTTATGTATCTTGGGTTTAGCATTTGGTGCCTCACTCCTGCTGTAAATACAGGATTTAGCGAAGCCATTAAAATATTACAAGTTATTACCATATTTGTACAATTGTTTTTAATAAAAGACCTGTTTTCAGAAAAAACAATTCCGTTGTTTAGCTCTAAACGTTATATACTTACAACATTCTACCTGTCAAGCTCATTTGTGTTTTTAATACTTATTGCAAACAACGATAATACATTTACACCTATGTTATTATTAGGTGCATTTATATTGGTTTGGATAAACGATACAGGAGCTTATATAGTAGGTAAAAACTTCGGAAAGCAAAAACTCTTCCCAAGCGTATCGCCAAAAAAGACTGTTGAAGGTTTTTTAGGTGGTTTATTTTTTGCCTGTGTTGCTAGTTATTTTATTGCTTTATTTACCGAGACTTTAGACTCTACACATTGGCTTGCATTAGCCATTGTAGTCTCAGTTTTTGGTACAATAGGCGATTTAATCGAATCTAAATTTAAGCGCCAAGCTGGTGTAAAAGATAGTGGTGTAATTATGCCAGGACATGGAGGTTTGTTAGATAGGTTAGATAGTATTATTTTTACAGCACCATTTTTCTATTTATTTTTAAGACTGTTTCCGTATGTTTCATAAAGAAGGACAAAAAATTATTTTTATAACCTTGGTTATAGTAGTTGCAATTATTTTCGCAATAGATTATACAGTAACACTACCTTGGTTACGTATTGCATTAATGTTTTTAGCATTAGCATTCTTCGGATTGATACTTCAGTTTTTTAGAAACCCAAAACGTATTGGCAAACTTAATGACAACCATGTGTTGTCGCCAGTTGATGGAAAGGTAGTTGTTATTGAAGAAGTACAGGAAAGCGAATATTTTAAAGACAAACGCATACAAGTATCTGTATTTATGTCGCCAATAAATGTACACGTTACACGCTATCCAATTGGAGGAAAAGTAGCTTTTAGCAAATACCATCCTGGTAAGTTTTTAGTGGCTTGGCACCCAAAAGCTAGTGAGGAGAATGAGCGTACAACAGTTGTGGTAGAAAACAATAGTTTTGGTAAAGTATTATACCGACAAATAGCTGGAGCATTAGCAAAGCGTATAGTAAATTATGCCAAAGCAGATGATGTTGTAACACAAGGAAGCGATTCTGGATTTATAAAATTTGGTTCGAGAGTAGATGTTTTTTTACCTTTAGATGCCAAAGTTAAAGTAACACTAAACCAAAAAGTAAAAGGTGGTGTTAGTGTAATTGCCGAAAAGTAAAATAATGACAAAAGAAGAGTTAAATATAGAATTTGAAGATGCCGTAGAACGCATTAACAACTTTAAAGAACCTTTTCCTGCCGACTTTTTATTACGCTTATATGCTTATTATAAAAAAGCGACCAATAACTACGAACGGCCAAGTAGTAGTAAACCTATAATTAACGCTTTTAAAACCAATGCCCTTTTTCAGGTTAAAGATGTAAGCCAAGACGAAGCCAAACGCATTTATATAGATTTGGTAAACAACTACTTTTTATACCGAAAATAAACCCTCTTTTTTACTAAAATTACGTAGAACTACATATTTCTTTTTACGTTTTAAAACGCTAACTTCGTTTAACTATCGATATAGATAATTGAAACTTCATATCGTCGCATTCTACGCAATTTGAAAAAAAGACAAACTACATATCTGATTATAATATTAATTTCATTTCTTTCATATCAATTATTTAAAGAAATTCAAATTAGAACTAAGGATATATCCGAATATGAATTGTTGAATTCGGAATTATTGAAAACAAATAAAAAATATGGATTTATAAATTCAGTAACCGAAATAACTGAACCAAAAACTAAAGAATATTTTCAAAAGCTGAATTTTAATAATAAACTTATCTACGTTGATTTTTATAAAAACGGGAACATTTTTTACAAAATAAAAGATGAAAAGGTAAAATCAATATTTAATTTAGGAGCACAGAGATATTCCTATTATTTGGTTTACTCGAAAAACGAAAAAAATGACTTTGAAAAGTTATTTAAAGATGATTTCGAACTTGAGGAAAGTATAGAAAAATCACGGAAAATAGAAAAAAATTGGTTTTATGTAATCGGAATTAGTTATATCGACTGAAAAAAACTGCTTAGAACACCGTATATAATTAATTGCTTAGTTCTCGCCTACTTCAAAAAACCCTCTTTTTTACTAAAATTACGTAGAACTACGTATTTCTTTTTATATTTTAAAACGCTAACTTCGTTTAACTATCGATATAGATAATTAAAACCAATCCATATCGTCGCATTACACACAATTACTCCGGAAAACCAGAACTAACATTATAATGACAAACTCGGAAAAGAAAAAAATCGCTTTAATCATATTTCATGTGATTGTTCTTTTATTCTTGTTTGTTTCAATAACTTTTTTACTCGACGACATTTTTTCACAGAACGAAAACCCAAATGATTATATAGATTCTTTTTATGTAAGTACACCTAGAATAATTGCTCCATTTGCTGTTTTACTTGGTTCAATAAGTTGGTTGATAATTTTAATTAAATGGATTCGAAATAGTCGTCTAGAATTTTATATGAAATCAATTTTTCTAACCAAAACAATTATAATTATTGGATTGATTCTATTAATGACAATTTAGTCTCATTAGATTTATTTTACACAAATTAGAATTTAAATCGCTTACGGAATCTAACTCAGACGCGGATTTTTCTTTTGCGCAAATTATATTGGGTTTGCTAAATTAAATACTTATATGTTTTCTGCTTCAAAGCGTTTTGCAAACACTTTTTGCCATTTAAGCTGTTAAAAGCAAAACTATTGTTTAGCTTTTATTATGTTAATTGTTCTCCTCATTACCGCAAAAACTTTATGTGCATACTCTATTCTGTCGCAACAGTGTGTAACAAAGAACTGAGTTAAAAAACAAGCTTTTTTAAGCTAATTTAGAAACAAAGTTTTCATCATAAGGTAATCCTGATTTTGCAATTGCAAATGCTTGTTTTAATAATTTGTTTGCCACAGCTATTAA
>Ga0208018_100049_pt1 | contig 55492 bp, 23 predicted proteins | sample 31_taG_FD_184105 | JGI IMG/M metagenome (GOLD analysis project Ga0208018, IMG submission 184105) | Marine viral communities from the Gulf of Mexico - 31_GoM_OMZ_CsCl metaG (SPAdes) (version 2) | ecosystem: Environmental > Aquatic > Marine > Oceanic | place: Gulf of Mexico | collected 2015-07-12 | reverse complement strand
ATTAAGCCCATATGTGCATACACTTTTAGATGCTGCTGGTATGGTGCCAATTTTAGGTGAACCTGCAGATTTTGCAAATGCTTTGTTATATAACTACGAAGGAGATTTAGAAAATGCGGCTATTTCAACAGCAGGTATGGTACCTGTTTTAGGTATGGTGGGAACAGGAAAAAGATTAGCCGGTAAAGCAGGAAAAGGTTTTAAATCAATAATAGATTGGGGTAAATGGAATCCAGAAATTCCTAATAATAAAGCTTTAATGGATGAGTATCTTGCTATAGAACAAAAAGCTAAAGCTGATGGTACTTGGATGAAAAACGCTGACGGTACACCTTCTTTGATGCCGGATGGTAGTAAACCTACTCCAGAATTGTGGATACAATCTCAAAGTAAAAACTGGGAAAAAGCTTATGGCAAGAAAGGATTAGATGCAATTGACGAAAGTTATAGAGGGGTTGGTTTTAGTAATAGTGATCCTGATTTTTCTAAAGGTTTTATAGAAGGAGATAAGGCGATTTTTGCAGCAGATCGTAATCTAGCTAATAACTATGCATGGGGACCTAAAATGTATGAGGATAAGCCTATATTAACACCTAATGATCCATTAGGAAAGTCTGGAGTGTTTCATCTTATGCATCCTAAAGGAAAAACTATAGATCTAAACACTTTAAATAGTAATTGGACTAACCTTAACTTAAGGGCAGCTGCATCTAAAATAAATATGGAAGTAAGTTTAAATGAATTAGAAAGTCAACTAAAAATTGTTAAAGATCTTCTTCCTAAAGGGGTGACAAGAGATAACAAAATAAGAGATCTTAAAGAAAGAATAGACTTATTAAAAAAAAATCTAGAGGATTTTGACAAATTTGAAACAGACCCAGAAGCTTTAAGAGAACTACTCTCTGAGTTTCCTGGAAGACCTTCGACAGACGATATTGCAGAATGGTTGCCTAAAACTGATATTAATAGTATTAGATTAAGAAACATTTATGATGGTGGTTTAGGGAATGTTACTATTTTTAATAACAAATTTGGCAAATATGCTAAATCAGCAGTGGGTAATAATGGAATGTTTGATATGACTAATCCTAATATCTATAAAGCATTAGCACCCATCATGGGATTAGGAGCTGCTGGAACTTATGGAGCTAATCAACTAATGAATCAACAACCAGAAAGCTATAAACGTGGAGGAGCACTACCAAAGGCTCAAATGCTAGGTCAATTTAATCCTCAACTGTTTCAACCTAATCCATTAACTGGTAGATATAATTGGGAGAAGCCAAAAGCTAAACCTCAGCTTAGAGATTTTGCACCTAAACAAAAAGCCGCGGAGAGATCTTCAACTAATGTTGCTACTAAACCAGATCCTATAAAAGCAGCTAGACAAATTAATGCAACTGCTACTGAAGAGTATGAAAAAAAACGTGGTGTAATAAGAAGTGCTTCAGTAATGAGCCGACACATTATTGATGAGGCTGCACAAAGAGAATATGAACAACGCAGAAGAGCTATTGATGAAAGTATTGCCGCCAGGAGAAATCCTTTTTCTGCAGAAATGTTAGCTAAACAAACTTCTACTACAGGGGATAAGCTTTCATTACAAATGAATTTTGGAGATCCGTATAATTTTCCAAGAGTATATGAAGGACTAGGGGTATTAGATTTTATAAACCCAGCGGTTATGGTTGGTGATATGGCAACAGGTTTAGGCGCTATACCATATAACATACAAGAAGGAAATTATGGCTATGCGGCTCTTGGTCTTGTGGCTCCTTTAGCAACAGGAGCATTAGCATCTATTGGAGTTAAATCTCCAAGAGGATTTATAAACAACTTAGTAAATCCTTTTGCAGGTATAGGAGATACTCCTAGACAAATACCAGGTTCACCTAATGCAGTTTCTGTTGTAGATGATGTAAGTAGAGTTGTTGCAGATACACCACAACCTTGGCAAATGCAAGAACTTCCAGGACTACATTTAAAATCTACTATGAGCGGAAGTCCTTTAGAAAAACAACTTTCTAAAACAGGTGAAATAAGTAAAAAAAATATTATAGCACATATAAATAAAGCAGAAACTTCTGCTGCTGATAAATTTACTTTACAAAAAGTATTAGACCAAAAGTTTCCAAATCAAAATAAAATAGATTATAATGATTTTAGAAAAGCTGTTTCAGATGAAGCTATTGAGCTAGAAAGAAAAGTTGTAGCAGATTATGAATATAATGATTGGGGTCTTGACAGATTGGGTTATCCTAATGCAAAAAGATCTAATTATGATTTTGCAATAAAATTGTTACAAGATACTATACAGGAATTAGAAAGAAAGTTAAGTGGTGCTATTGAACCTACTAGTTGGCAAACTAGTGACCAAATTAGAAAAAATCTAGAAATGCAACTAATTGGAGAAAAAGCTCAACTAGCAAATAAGTTATCTGAGTATGAAAAATTACCTCTAGAAAACGTATCCGTTACTTATGGTAATCCTACAAAGTTTGGTAGAGGTAATGCTAAACATTTTGAAGAACATACACTAGGACACGCCAGAACATTAGTATCACCTGAAGAACCACATATTATGCACTTTTTAGAACAACAAAGTGATTGGGCGCAAAACTTAGAAAAAACAAAACCTATTAATTTAGAAAAGTATCAAGAAAAACTTACAAGACAAGAAGCTAGGTATCTTGAAGATTTAGAAACTCTTAAAAAACTAAAAGAAACTAAAATGGATTACCTTGGTAATCCAAAATCAGATTGGGAAATAGCGCAGTTTGAAGATATTATAAATAAAAAAGGTGCTGAATTAAATATAAGAAAGGGGGATATTTTTAATCCTCAACAAAAAGAGTTCTTAGGTAAAGCACATCAAGAAAGATTACTTCAAGAAAATGTAAAGTATGCAGCAGAACAAGGTAAATCTAGTGTAAGATTTCCTACACCTGAAACTGCTGCTAAAGTGCAGGGTTATAGTAAAATTGATCCTGTAACAGATCCTATTGAAATTTCAAAAATAAAAGAAGAAATTGCAGAAATAGAAAAATTATTAAAAGATAATCCTGGACCCACAGTAGAAAAAGTATTAAACGAAGGATTGACCAGACATAAATTAAATTTGTCTGGGGGTTATTCTCCAAAACATCAAACCATTCTTAAAAAATATTCAGAACAACCTAAAACTATTAAAAAGTTATTTGGTCAAGAACCTAGAATAGTAACAGATAGTAAAGGTAACACTTGGTATGAGTTTGATATACCTGAAAAGTTTAAACAAGGTAAGGGAGAAATTAAAGCTTATCAACGTGGTGGATCAAAGCTAAAACCTTATGGTATGATAGAAGCATATCCAGGTGAATCTGGAACTGGTGTACAGGGTGATGTTGGTTTAAGTTATGATTTACCCACCGGTACTTCTCCATATTTAAGTAATCAGTTTGCTTTTGAACCTGGTTATGGTTCTTTTATTAACCCTGGTTTTGGTATAGAACAATCTATTGGTAATCGAGGTAGTGCATATATCGGCGCCAACATGTTTGATAATAGACCAATGATCAATGCGGGAATTAAATATAGATTTGATGACGGCGGCCCTTTACAAACAGACCCAGTACTAAACTTCATAACCCAGCAACAACCCCGCAGATTTTCTAAATCCAAAAAATAATCGTATTTTAATACTAATACACGTGCTATGATAAACGATATGAATACTCCTCTAGATCCATTTGTGTATAATAACTCTTATTATCCAACAGATCTAGCAGCATCTCAATACTATTATCAATCTGGTGGTTCATCTGGTAATGCTGAACAGATTCAGCAAATAATCATGATGTATTCAGAACTTAAAGGAGTAGCTCCTGAAGAAATCGTTGAAGAATTAAAAAGTCTGTCAGAAGAAGAGATATCACAACAACTTCAGCTAATGCTTGAAGAAATTGAGGATGCTGAGTATCAACAGCAAATAGAACAATCTCGTAAAGCATCTGAAGAACAAGATGTAGATTATGATGTAGAAGAAGAAGCAGGTATGCCATATGGTTATGATCCTGAAGAGTTTATTGAGCGCCAGGAGATGATTCTGCAAAATCAGCAGCAAGAAGCTAATGATCGAATTGCAGAAGAAGAAGAAGCAGAACCAGAACCTACAGAAGCACAGAGCTACTTGACAGATCCATATAAATACGGTGGAGCAAAGAAAAGATTTATCTCTAAGCTTAAGAAAGCAATGGGGGGTATGGATGTTGTTAAGATGCCACAAGCTGATTTCAACAAAAACAACTATGGTGAAAACATGTTGGGTTCGTTTGTTCAAGGTGTTCAAAACAATTCTAAGAAAGCTCTGATAAATGAGGCTGCTCAAAATGTTGAGAAAACGATTAGCCAAAATCCAGAGATGTTGTTAGCACCCATGGCTCAATTTGGTATGCAGATGTATAATCCCATGAGCACACTATCTGCTAATGCAGGTGCCGGCATGGATTATATAAATTCTAGAATGCCGAGTAATCAAGCTATGATGGATAGTTTTGGTAATGCTTACAACCAGTTTTTAAACGACACAGGTATTAGTCAAGCTGCTAATGATCAGCAACAAACATTAAGATATGGTGGTGGATTAAAAAGGTTTCAAAATAATGGTGAAGTTAATGTTAAAGATATGTTGGATGATGAACCCATCATTGTTACAGATCCTAATGATCCTCGTTTAGAAGAATATAAACTTAGACAAAAGCTTTATGAAGGAAATATTTATCCCCCTGAAGGAGTAACTGTTTTTAACTATAAAGATTATAATCTTCCTGCATATAACATTTTTCGTGTCGACGATGAGGGAAATCTAATGGTTTCAAAAACTTTAGATAATGAAAGGTTTAATCGTTTAAGCCCTAAAAGTCGTTCTATGTATAAAACTCATCCTTCTATATATCCAGATAGATTTTATGAAGTTATAAGTACTGACGATGGTTCTTGGGTAGATTATGATAAAAAAACCGGTTTAGAAAAATTTAATAAAGATGATATAAATAGATTTAGATTAACTCCTGAGTTTGCAAAAAAGGTTTATGAAACACAACCTTATATATACTCTTTTAAAGGAAGAACATACTGTGACGATTGTTCTCTGATTGGTGGGTATAATGATTTTTCTGTACCTCTTTATGATAAACCTAAACCTATTATATATGATAACATTAGTTCTATTTCTAAAGAGTGGGGGAGAAATTGGAAATCCACTAGTGGAAGAAATGCTCCTCCAAGACCAGGAATGAGCGCATCAAATGCAGGAACAATGAGTGGTCCTGACAATTTTGGAAATTATTATCAAGTTAGATATAAAGATGGTAATAGTAAAATATTTACACCTGATGAATATGAAGAATTCAAATTATCACAAGAATATTTAGATCATAAAAAAGTAGAAAATTATTTACAACAACAAAAAGAAAGGAAAAAAGAAGAAAGAAGAGCTCGTATAGAAGCAGCAAAAACACCACTTGTAAATAAAAGGTATGGTGGAGATTTACCTAAAGCACAAAGCCTTGGAAACTTTGACCCTAAAATGTTTCAACCTAGTCCAGTAACAGGTAAGTACAGTTGGGAAGGTAAAAGCATAAACAGTCTTTTGAATAATCCTAATATAACTAGAGTACCTGTTATTAAAGCTGCTCCTAAAAAAGAGGTTGGTAATCACTGGGTTAAAAATGTGCAAGCTCCTGATAGTTTTTCAGAAAACGTTTTAGAATTTGTTGACCCTACAGGATATTTGTCATATGATGATGCCGCAAGAGCTGATTCATCATTTAAAGCTTCTGGTAGGAAATATCCTACTTTGAATGAATCACTTGATATGTTTGGTGCGTTACCTGCTATGGGAAAAATAAAATACATTAGAGCACTACCAACTGGATTAAAGAAAAGCATAAGTTATGGATATTTTCCTTTACAACAATTAATCAATGCGTTTGATTCTAGTAAAGATATTATAGATGATAATTTTGGAGATGTTGATATAAAAACTGTTCCTTCTAAGGTATATCCTTATAGACAAGGCGGTTCTCTACCAAAAGCAGTAAATGGTAAAGAGTACATTAGAAAGTTATGGGAACAACAATATAGTGGGGATATTACTGATGAAGAAAAGGAAAAGCTGTTTGATGACTTCTATAATACTTATAGTAATATTTTTTCACAAAGTAATTTTCAAAGTGCAGGTAACATGTTTAATAATGTTCCTGGTCTAGGACAAAACCCATGGGGCTACAGATCGTTTAACAATCCCTTTCTTCAGCAATATGCATATAATCCAAGATGGTATGCTCAGAAGCCTGGTTCAAATAAAAAGATAAATATTAGGAATCTTCCTGATTGGTCAGATGCGGATCTTATAAAGACAGAGCAAATGACTAATCGCCGTGGTCGCCCAACAGGTTATAGATATACATTACAAAAACCTTCTTCAGTAATAAGAACAGAGCAACCTGCTGCTGATCCTAACTATGTAGTTCCAAAGGTTCCTGATGTAATGTTAAATCCAGCAACTCAATCTTCAGTAGTAACTTCAACAAATCCTAGTAATACAGCTACTTCTACTAATAGTACTGATTCAAAAAAGACCGCTATCAGTAATGCTGTTGCAAAATTTAAACAAGATATAAGTGATGAAATTAGATCGCTTCAAGAACAATATCGTAAACCTAGAAAAAAACTTAATCAAAAATCAAAACCAGGAATTGTAAATATAAAACCTGATCAATCTACAAATACTAATTCTACTGACGACTTAGAGATATCTGATGAAAAACTTAAGGAGTTTGAGCAAATTATACAAAATGCTCCACAAGGAACTACAATTCAAACAGTTCCTAAACAATATGGTGGTCCATCTTTAGTTCCATATAGTAATGAGTATATGGCTCAACAATATGCTGACTACAAAAACTTTTATGATGATTATACTCGACCACCATCTAATAGAACAATGGGTGATGGTTATGATGCATATGATAGATATATGAGAAGAAACATTAAGGACCCTATTGAATCAAAAATGATAGGTGATATGTCAACTACAATGGCTTGGCAAAATGCTGCTGATAGAAGAAAGAATAGGTTTCCCCAAAATATGTACCCGGGATTTTTAAAATCTCAACAAAAAGGTGGCCAATTATATCTTTATAGAAATGGTGGTTTACCAAAATTCCAGGGACCTGAAGCAAGTGAACTAACTGCATTAAAACCTAGAACTTATCCTGATCCATTTAAAGCAGGTGTTACTGAATCAAACATGGAGTATCCTGAAGAAACACTTGATGTAGTACAAACAACAAAGCCTAATTTTTTACAGGGTGTTGTTAGAGCTATGCCATACATGAACTTTGCAAACAACATGTATGACAGAATATCTGCTGAAAATCAACGTAATAAATTACGTCAACAGGCTACTTCAATAGAGGGTATAGCATCTCCTATTTCTGACTACAAAGGGCGCTTTAGTGAATACGGTGCCTACCAACCAAACTTGCAAGGATTCCAGGGTATGGGCTCTGCGCGATTTGGTGGAAACATTACTGACGGTGAATACTATTTATCAGATTCTGAAATTCAAGACATCATTAATATGGGTGGTGAGGTTGAGTTCTTAGAAGATTAATAACTTTGCATATGTTACATAAAGTAAGGGTTAAGCTACCCAAAGCAAAATACGGAAATCAAATCACTGCTAATGCTCGTCAAATGAGCATGTGGGGCGGTGCTGATGTAAATAAGTTTAAAACACCACGCACGCAAGTTAATGATGTGTTGCAACCAATCCCTCGTGATGAAGCTAATCTAGAAGCTGAGAAAGACGAGACTGTTATTGTTCCAGATGGGCCTGTACCATCTCATTTTAAGATTGGTGGTAATAGACATAGCTCCGGTGGTACTCCACTTAACTTACCTGAAAACAGCTTTGTGTATTCAGATACACGGGGTATGTTAATAAAGGACGAGGCTTTACTTAAGTATTTTGGGATGCCTGTTAAGAAGGGTAAAAAAGCATATACTCCAGCGGAGATTGCAAAACGCTTTGAGGTAAACGATTATAAGAAAACATTACAAGATCCCAACTCAGATGATCTTCAAAGAAGAACTGCTGAGATGATGATTAAGAAGAATGTTCTTATGTTAGGAGCACTAGCTCTTGCACAGGAATCTTTAAAAGGGTTCCCTCAAGGCGTGCCTGTGGTTGCTATGCCTTATCTAGAGTCTAAGGGTATTAGTCCAGAGATGTTTTTACCACAGGATAATCAGATGGGGGATTCACAAATGCAGGAACAAGACTTGATGCCTGAAGAAGGTCAGCCTATTCAAGAGCAAGATCTTCAAATGATGGAGCAAGAGGTTAATCCTCAAGAGATGATGAACATGCCTGCTCCAGAAGTAGCTCCTTCACCAGAAATGATGATGATGTATGGAGGTTCCTACTACAATCCTATGATGATGTATGGTGGTAATCCTTATGATTACATGCGCGCGGGTGGTGAGTCTAGAACTAGAGCTCGTGTAACACTACCTATATTTCAAAAGGCTGGTTCAGTAAATCAACAAAATCCCGATCCAGAACTTGATGAAACTTTTAGCGGCCAAACATTTCCTTATAAACTATATACGCAATTAAAAGCAGATGTAACTAAAGATACCCCTCTAGGTAAAGCTATAATTAAAAAGTATAAAGAGATTTTAAATGATAATACAAAACGAGGTACAACATATAAAGCTGATAAACTAAATGTAAGTGATGAACAAAAAATAATAGATGCTTTCCTAAGACTTCAAAGAAGAAATTATGCTACTGCAGCATATTACATGAAGGAAAACAACTATAAGGATGACGATGATGGTTTTGCGAAAGCATCTAAAAAAATATCTGAAACACCAAATGCTCCTGTTTCTAGAGAAGGTATTTCAAATAAAGCTTTAAATGATGTTTGGAGTAGTTTAAAAATTACTCCAAATAACAAAATAGATGTTGCTATAGAACAATTAAGTTTTAGTGCTTTTGATGAGGCTTTAAAAGATCCCGATCCTGAATTAGAAAAAATAATGCTAAGTAAAGGTTATAAACCTGGTGCATTTGGACCTCAAGGTGAATCGGGTAGTCGAAAAGGTTCAACAATTTCTTTTGCTGATGGTGTAGCAACAAATAACACTACTAATCAGTTTGGTGCTAAGACTTTAATAGAAACTCCACAACCACAACCAGAACCTGAAGATGAAGATGATCCTGATGTTACAGAAGAGGTTGAAGAAGAAACATTTCAACCAGCATATCCTACTCCTGCACCATCTCCTTTTTTACAAGATGTAATGGCTTTAGGTAGAGCTGGTCAAAACTATTTGAGTATTACTGAAGATATGCCGTGGAATCCTTATGCCGCGCTATCTCCATATCCTGTTCAACTAGGTAGGTATTCTCCAGAGCGTGAGATTAATGCTTTAGCTTCTGTTGCTAATACCATGGGTCAAGCAGCAGCTTTTGGTGAGGCGCCATCTCGCGCAGCTAATCTTTCAAAGTTTCAAGCTGATACAGCACGTCAAGTTGCTGATACATTAGGTAGATATAACAACCTTAATGTAACTGCTGAGAACCAAGAAGAGTTAGCAAATGTTCAACAAAACAATGAGTTCCAAAAATTGCGGGCTACCGGTGCTTTAGATCTATATGATAAAACAGCCTTAGCTAAACAGAATGCAATTAACGCTAGAAGAAAAGCTTTAAATGATATAACGCAGGCAGGTATCAACATGACAACAAACCAGGCTAAAGCTCAAATATTAAATGAGCTTTATCCAAACTTTAATATCTTTCCTGAAGCAGGTGGTATGATGGCTTTTGTACCAGGCGCTCCTAGATTTGGTGCAGATGATGGTAGTGATGATTATGACTTTGATGAGTATCTTGAAATTGGTACAAAAAAGTTTCCTAATGAACCTGAACTAGCACTGAGATATGCTGATAGTAGGGCTCGAAACAATAGGCGTTTAGGTTCTTCAGCAAGAGAGTCAGCAAGAAGTGATATATTTGGTTTATTTGGTAATCAGTAAAAATAAAAATGGCAACATACTTACAAGGTGTAACGGATTATATTCCTGAGTACCAACCTTTTCAACCGGACTTTAACTTTTTTGCTAGTGCATTACAGACTAAGCAGAATCGTTATGATAAAAACTGGTCTAAGCTAAATCGGGTGTATGGCAAATTCGTGAATGCGCCTCTTACCCACAGCCAAAGCATAGCTAATAGAGATCAGTATTTAAAGAACGCAGTAAAGAACATACAAAAGATCAGTAGTCTAGACCTATCATTAGAACAGAATGTTCAACAAGCAATGCAGGTATTTACTCCATTCTATAATGACAAGAATCTTCTGTATGACATGTACTTTACAGAGGAGGCTAATAGCAGTCGCTCTTTAGGCCAGAGTTATGAAAACTGTACAGGTAAAGATTGTGAAGGTTTATATTGGCTACAAGGTATCCAGGCTATTGATTATAAGGTAAAAGAGTTTGCTCAATCTAACTACGATGAAATCTTTAATATAGCGGCACCTAAATATGTTCCTTTTGCACAAGGCTTTAAAGATGCGACTCAATTAGTTAAAGATTTGGGTATTGACATTGAAACAACATCCTTTCAAAACGGAAAAATAGTTACCTATAGAAATGGTGAGATAGCTAAGATACCTATTTATCAAGCTTTAATGTCAGGATTAGGTAATGATCCTAGATATAGAGAGATGTATAAAACTCAAGCTTATGTTGATAGGATGAGTTTTGTAGAGCAGCAAGTTGCCTCCGGTGTATCAAAAGAAGAAGCTGAACAAACATTTGCTAATAACACTATAGCAATGTATAGTGCCATGATTGAGGATGAAGCTGAGAAAGCAAAGACTCAAGAAGCAAGTTTAAATGCAATGGCTATTCGTGCTCAAAACATAATTGAGTCTATAGGTATGGATTTGGATGAAGATGATCCATTAGTTCAAACAGCTAATACTGTTAATAAAGAACAACAGCTGGCTCAACAGATATATACAGATGCTGATACGTGGGTTAAAAGCTTAGAGGTTGTACAAGGCGGGGATGGTGCAGCTACAAATCCATCTGGTATTCAATCATCTGCTACACCTAGTGAAAAAGCTAAACTTAGTATTGCTGAAGGAATTAGAGCGCAAGCATTAATGATTAATGACTTTACTAGTTATGCTGATAACCTATCGGCTAGAAATGCTAAGATAAAAGAACAAAGAGATCCTTTAGCGATTCAACAATCTGCTAATGAAGCTGCGCGTAGAAGAATGCTAGAAAAACTTTATCTAGAAGGAAAAATTAGTTTTGATGCAAACGGTAATCCTTTTCCTCTTACTAATGGATCATTTGGTGGACCAAGTAATGGATTTGAAGAAGCAACTCCACCTGAAGGATCAGCTGGACAATCATCAGTAATTACTGATGACACAAAAGAACAACTTACAGAAAAACAAAGAGATGAACTTGAACTTAAGGAAGAAGCTGCTGAAGGTGATGTTGAAGCTTTTCAAGAAATTCAAGCTTCAAGATTAAAAGAGCAAGATGCAACTGCTGCAAATCAAAGCCTTGGTTTTTTCAAAACTCTTCTTGATAAAGCAACTGATGGTGATTATTATGCACAAACTCAACTTTTAGGTTTATTAAAGGTTTATAGTGAAAGTAACGAATCAGCAAGGAGTATTGTCAATGGTCTTAAAACATCTTTAGGTGGAAAATTTAGTAATGTTTTCAAAAAGGATGGCGATGTAGGAGCTTCTACAAAAAGAGTAGTTTTAGATAATGCTACTAAGGTTTTAGCATCAGCAATTAAAACAGGGAACCAAGACTTAATCAACTATTTACAAAACGGAATGCTTAATCCTAATTTAAGGGGTAATGAAGTAGTTCCAGAATGGGTAAACACTGCATATCTTTCATCGAATCTTGGTCAAACTTTAAGAGACGCTGCTGACAATGCTGCATATAACAACTTAATTATTGAACAACAAAATGCTGTTGGTGCTGTAGCATTAGATAATTATAAAAATGAAGCTACTAGTGCAAATGATAAAACTAGTCTTTATATAATCAACAATATTATAGGTGATTATAAAAAGACAGGTAATCCTATGCCGTATAAATCAGAAGAGGAATTAGCAGATGCTATTTATAGTTCACTTCGGCCAAAGATTAAATTATCTTGGTTACCAGGAATGGCTACAATTAAGACACCTATTGGTGATATAAAATATTTTATAATGAGTGATGAAGAAGGATCTCCTTCTTCAAGTCGTCATCTTTCAGAACTTAGACAATTTTCTAAAGACCAAGCTAAAGCTTTTTATGGTCAATATGTAAAACTTTACAGTCAGGCACAAGAGATAGCTATTAATGAAAACACAGCACAAGGATTAATGGGACAAGGTGCATATACATTTGGTCCTAGTGGTAAAGCTACAAAGCTTAAGATAGATCCAGCTAAAGGTCGTACCTTACAGAGTAATACTCTTTTCTATAACATGATCTCTCCCGCATTTAGAGAAAATGTTGCTTCTGGATATTACTATTTGTTTACTGAAAATGAAACTCTTAATGATTTAGAAGATGATACTGGTGAAAACGAACCAAAAAAAACTTGGGCACCAAAACTTTTAGATCTTTTAGCAAGCGACTTAAATAATTCTAAAAGCAAATCAACCTTTAGTGTTACACCTTTGCCTATTGTTAATGGTACTCCTCAATTAAAAGGTTATCAAGTAGCATCTGTAAGCGAATCTACACTAAATAAATTTGCTGATTCTCAAGGTATAGATACTAAGTCAGAAGATTGGAAACTTTTTAAAACACAAATGATGTCTGAAAAAGGATTAACAGCATATGGCAATCCTAATAATTTGGATTTTAAAACTATTAATTACTTATATGAAGCGCCAAAAAGTTTGGCTTTATTCAATAAGAAACAACAGTACGTTTTAATGGGTGATGACTTGCGTCAGAAAGTTACTATAACATACGATCCTGCTACTAAAATGGTATCTTCTGTATTTAAAGCACAAGTGTTTGATGAAAACACTAGACGTTATGAAAGTTTTGAATATCTTGATAAACTTCCTATTACACAACTTACTAATTCTGAAAGCACACTTACTAAAGATATTGATGTAGTAAAATGGAAATCATATATTGCATATTTTGAAGAAGTAATGAAAAATTCTGTTGCTGTTAACAATGCTAATCTTGTAAGTCCAAAAACAACAGATGATTAAGAATGAGTAATCCTGATTTAAAGACAACTACTCTTGCTCCACAGCAAATAGAGCAACCACCTATACCAGGTAATATAGGTCAGATGGCAACAACATCTATAGCTAAGTCTATGGATGCTCCTAATAATCGTGTGTCATCCAGTGATTTAAAAAAATATATTAAATCTGCGGGAAATATTGCTGCACAAAATGTTTCTCGAGCCCCGGGATTCGCAAAGCTATATGAATATGGTGGTAGAGATATAACAGGTAATTCCTTTGAAAGATATTATGCATATGGTAATAAAACATTTGGTAAGTTAGGATTTAACCCATATCGAGACAATGAATCTTTGTATAATGCTAATACAAGTTCTTGGTCAGACTATGGTAGAAACATTAGATATTCTGTACCTGGTTTATTATCTGCTGGTTTTGTAGATGGGGCAATATCATCGCCTCAAGCTTTTGGAAACATTGCTGGTGTAAAGCTTGGTGATTTAGATCAGGCCCGAAGATATGCTAAAGCTAGTGATATAGGATATTCTTCAAAGTCAGGTCTTGTAGCAGGAGCATCAAATGTTACTCTGTCATTATCATATACTGTTGGTATGCTGGCTGAAACAATGACTGAGTTTGCTGTGGCTTCATTATTAGCAGGACCAACTGGTGGTGGATCTTTAGCTGCTGCTGCTACACGTGCAGCATCAAAAGTTCCAAGAGCATTAAGCCTAATAAATGCTGCCGGTAAATCTATTAGATCTGCTGTTCCTAGATTAGATCAAGCTATGAAAGCAATGTCTAATACTGCTAAAGCTATTAAAAGTTTAAATAACTGGAGCGTAGCAAAAACTTATTGGACAGCCGCTGCAACTAATAGTTTGAAGTTTGTAAACCCTTTACAGGGATCTGTAGATGCTATTGCTACTTTGAGAAACGCCAAGAATCTTGGTGCTATGGCAGCGGTTACAAAATCTGCTGGACAGTTTTATGGTAACTTAAAAGAAATAACTAGTGCTGCCTCAGAGGCAAACTTAGAAGCAGGTTTTGTTAAAGATGAGATATTTAATGCTGAGTATGAAAATTTTATTACTTCTCAAGGTCGTACACCAACAAATGAGGAATTAGATAGATTAATTAAGACATCACAAGATGGTGCAACAAGAACATACTTACAGAACGCGGGATTAATATTCTATAGTAATAGACTTGTGTTCAATAAGGTTTTTAAACCTTTTCCTGCTATAAACAGATATTTAAGTGGTTCTGATGTAATTAAATTTGGCGCAGGAAAACTGGTTAACAAAACAGTTAAAGATGCTACCGGTAAATCAACAGGTAAGATTATTAAGGAGTATGTAGATAATAGTTTTAAAAACCAGGTAAAGGAAGGTGTAAAGAAACGCGCGCTTACTAAAACATTAGTAAACGGGTTCCTTACAAACATGACTGAGGGTTTTCAAGAAAACCTTCAAGAAGCTTTTTCAGCAGCAAACGTTGACTATTACAGAAGTGTATATCAAAACCCTGGCAACAAGGGTAATTTACTTTATCACATAGCATTAAAAGACGGTTTGAAATCTCAGATTTCTGGCCAAGGTTTAGAAACTTTTATATCTGGTTTTGTGATGGGTCCTTTAGTAGGAAGAGTACGTGGGGGAGTTATGGGTACAATAAACCTTGTAAATAGTGCTCGTAACAAAGAAGCTGTAGTTAAATGGAAAAAACTATCTAGACAGATAGGAGAAGAGTATGCTAAAAAAATGAACGAAGAGGTAGATAATAATCTTTCTGATTATTTAGATCCCAGAGTATTATTTGCATCTGAAATAGAAATGCTAGATAATCAGATGGTTAAATCTGCAGCTGAAAATGACAGGAGAGGTTATCTTGATCAGAGGAGTCAGATGTTTATTTCTAAAGTTATAGATGCTGTGAAGTCTAATTCTTTAGATCTATTCCTTGAGAACATATCTTCATTAAAAGAGATGGATGCCCAGGGTGTAATGGAAAGATTAAATCTTAGCAATACTGAAGAAGCAGAGAATGTTTTAAATAACATTGAGACATTAATAAAGAGAGCCAGTGGTGTTCAAAAAACATATGAGAATATGCAAAAAGAATTACCAAACCCATATCCAAAAATGAATATAACTAAAACAAGTTCTCCTGAAGAGATAGAGCTTGCTATGAGACATAAGAGTTGGAACAATATGGTTGAGGGTTTGACTAATTATTTTGCTACATATGAGGATAATGTAGAAAGATTATCTAAAATGATTAAGCTTGTTAATACTCTTAAACCTTTGAGAGATGCTAAAACAAATGATTTTAGTATTCTATTAGATCAAAATCAATTATCATCTGAAATAGACTTGCTTAACTCAGAGATAAATGCTCTCAAGGACAGTACTAATCCTGCAGATGTATCAAGGGTTGAAGCTTTAAGAAAAAAGCAAAACATTTTAGATAGATACAGATCTAAAATGATTCAGTATAATACTACTACAGAAGAGCTTGCAACAATTTATATTCAAAGCGGCGCCGTAAAGTATAATGGGGAAGTTGTAACTCTTGACAGTTATCGTGCTTTATCACCAGCTGACAAAGAGATTATAAATAACGATCTTAAATCTTATATAGAAGAAAGGAAAAAAACTAGTCTAGAAGATTTAAAAGATATATACTATGAATACATTGATTCTGTGTTTTCGGGAAGCGGTACTATTTATGCACCTGCCACAAACGGATTCTGGCTACATATAAAAGATTACTTAGATATAAAAAACGATAATGAGTTAATTGCAAGAGCTCTTCAGGTGAATACTGATTACAATAACTTTGTGCTTAATGTAGAAAGGAACTATGCTTTTATGCAAGAACTTTATGAGAAAAGAGAAGACGATCACAGAGAGTTTGTAAAACAAGGATTAAAGAATGAGTTGGCAAATTCTTTCCTAAATCACTTAGCAGACAAATATAATTTGTTTGTTGACCCTGCAGAATTTGCAGATTTTTTAGAAACTGGTGAAGGAATTACGTATTTTATAAATGAGACTGATAAAACACTCATCGACGAAAATAATCCAATGTTTAGTGAATACATGAAATACTTCATCAATTTAAAAGAGATTTATGATAGCACTGGTAAAACAGAAGAAGAGGCACCAGAGTTATCAGCAGAAGTGGCCGGTGAAGTTATTCCTGACATTACAGATGAAGAGACTAGTGTGGCAAGTGACAGTGCGTCCATGGTGGATGGTGTAATTACTCCTGAAAAAGCGGAAGAACTTTTAAAAGACTTGGGTACATTTGATGAGGTATTAGGAGAGTTAGAGTCAAAATTAGAGTGTTAATATGGCAACTTGTGCGTTAAACGAAAAACAAATTGAGCTTTTATATAAGCTAACAGTACTTGCTATGCAAGGGGCTGCTGATAGAGGAGATACTTTTGGTAATGACTCTGTTAAAGCTTTGATGACTCAGGTTTATACAATGGTTCGTAGATCCACAAATGATCCTGTTAAAGGTGCTTTGTTTGCACAAGCTATTCCTGCTATTATAGAAAAAGCGCGTAGTGCACGCTCTTTTTCAAGAATATTAACTGAAGTAAACTTTAACCCAACAAACTTTTCTCAAATATCTCAAAGAGTATCTGATCCTCAAAATGGTCTTTTAGAAACGTTTAAGTTTATTGGAATTACTAATACGGCTGCAACAAAAGGTTCAACAGCACCAGCGCCTGCAGTAATTACAATTAATACTGCCTGGACAAGTTTGCCTAAAGAGTTACTTGATGAGTTACAACCAGAGTTTGATAATTATATCAAAACTCCTGATTTCAAAAACACATATGGTGATTATGAAACTTTATCTGAGGATAAAAAGATTGCTATTAAACAACTCTGGTTGAAAGATCAGGGCGCGGCCATTGATGCATACAATCAGAAAAATAAACCTGCGCAACAGGCGCCTACTAGCATCTCCTTAGAAACATATCCAAACATAAACATTAGTGATAAAACAACGCTATATGAGCTAGAAAACCTTCGTGCTCAAATGTCACGTTTGTTAAACCAAACAAAGAATCTTGGTTTAAAAGAAAAGTACACTAGAGACTTAGAGAAATTAGATAGCTTAATTAATTCTAGAAAGCAAGCAGCTGCAACAGCGTTTCCTTTAAAAACATTACTTAACCAATTAGAAAGTGGACTCCAAACATTAAAGAATCTTTTCAAAGGTAAAACTGAATCAGGTTACCAGTTAGGAGATAAGATTTTAAATCGTGCTACCAGACTTGTCCAAAACGTACTAAAGGAAAGGTTTGAATATGTTTTTGATTTATCCGGTAGCACACAAACTATTAACGGAATACAGAGTCAATTGGGTAAAAAAATAAACTCTTTTGAAGATTTTAAGAGAGAGTTTTCATCAGGAGTTTTTTTACCAATTGCTATTACAGCTAAAAAAGAAAACAAGGTTTATTCAGGATTTCTTGATTTTTCTGATGCGCGAAAAGAAAGGTTTTTCAATGCTGTAAAAAGAGAGATTTTTGATAGTGGTGTATTTGATCCTAGTGATATTGAAGGTACCAAGAGAAAAACAGCATCTAGAATTACAGACATATTAATAGACATGTCGTATCAAGAAGCATCTGTTGCAGGAACTGTTACAGATGAAGTTATACGTACAATCTTAGATGGCGAGGATGTTGATTTAACTCAAGAGATTGAATTATATAGAAATGAACCTAAAGTAAAACTTTCTGACTACATAACAGAAAAAGCAGTTGCTGATATTAGAGTTCTTCTACAACCAATTCTACAAAGTATTGAGCGTGGAGAGATGCAGGTTATTTCTAAGCACAATGTTATTTATGATGTTGCTGGTTTAAAAGCTGCCGGTGAATTTGATATTCTCCTACTTGATAAAGACGGGAATATAAAAGTTCTAGATATCAAGACCAGCAAGGAAGATTCTTGGAAAATATTTGGTAAAGAGAGAAAATCAGATGATGAATATAGAAAGAAAAAAAGTTCTTTAACACAAAAGCTTATTCCTGCTGAGGCTGTTTTATATCGTGATCGTGGTAAACTTGTTGGATATACTTTACAGCAATTGTTGTATAAAAATATGATCTTCAACATTTTTGGTGTTGAAGCTAAAATATCTCTTTTACCTATTTCACTAGAATATGATTCTGAGGGTAAAGTTCTTTCTGCAGAAAGATCAGATACAATTTTTACAACAGGTGTTTCTGAAGATAAGATCAGGGTTGACTTTGAGTTAGATCCTAATTTGGAAGCATATGATGTACAAAAAGAAGAAAATGTTACTCTTCAATCTGTAGCTGATGAGCTTGTTCCTCGTGTTGCACCGGCTGTTAAGTTAGGCGATCCTAATTTTGTTATACCAGGACAAGCAGCACCTACTGCACCTACTGCACCTGCGGCGCCAGCAGCACCTGCTGCGGAAGCTGCTGCTGTGGAAGCTGCGTTAGCAGATGTAGAGTCAACGTCTAAGGCTTTGAAGAGTTTGGAGAGCGGAGATGTGCAATTCGTATTTAGAGATATTTACAAAGGCGGGACAGTTAATTCTAATGGAGTTCAGGGGTTGTATAGAGATGAACAAAAGTCAGAATTTATATCACTTGATGAAATTTCTGAAGCCTACCATGCAGCTAAAAAAGACGAAAGTAATCCTGAGCTAGTTAAAGCGTTAGAGGATTTGATTTCCCGAGGGGCGATTTTTAAAGCTTTTACTGCTGAAACTTTCACTAAGAAAACTCCTACAGCTACAAGTACTCCTGCAGGTACTGCTCCAGTTACTGAAGACTTAACTGTTTTAGAAAAAGAAAAACTTCAAATTACATCAGAAGAGTTTGATCGTTTAACAGAACTAGCAAAATTCTTTTTAGAAAATCCTAAAGAGCCAGACACAAGAAATAGTCTTAGAACAAAATATCCAAATTTGTTTAAAGCTATTACTAAAATAGAAAAAGAAAGACAAGAAAAGTTAGAAGCATACAAATTAAAAAAAGATGGTACTCCTAAGAATGAAAATGAATTAACTAAAGTATATGCAATAGAAGATGTTAAAAACATCAATAATGAATATGATGCACAACTAGCTGCTTTAGAAAGTACTTCTGCAGGTACTGCCAGTACTGCTCCAGTTACTATTGAATCAGAAAGAGATTCTTTTATAGAAGCTTTTCAAAGATTAAATCCTGATACTCAAGATCAACAGTTAGACTTGATTCTTGATGGAATGTCAGACAATGATATTGAAATATATGAGAAGATTCTAAACAATGAAGAGGTACCATTAGGTGATGCTGTAAGAGCATCTAATAATGTTTACACGGCACTAAGAAGAATATCTGCTCAGAAGAAAAATCCAGAAACAAGATTCCTTACACTTGCTCAGTTACAACCTGTTGAAGAAGATTTAAACAGGATGTTGGATGTTTTAGAAACTTATGTCCAGGAACCTTTTACAATCTTTGACCAACAAGGTTTTTTAGATCAAGTTGTTGAAGAAGTGGTGGAAGAAGAGGTAATACCATCTAAGTTAAAAGGAAGCACTGTGTTTGAAAACATTGGTGTTAACGTTTTATACCAAGGTGGAGTAGGTGAGATAATGCAAACTGCTAATGGTGAGTTTGTATTTTTTGACTTTGAGCTTGATAAAGCTGTTGTTTTGACTAATAATGGTGATACTACATTATTAGAACTTGGTATAGAGGAAATTTCTAAAGGTGATTCTATATTCGGTGTACAGATTGTAGAGAACCAGCGCTTTACACTATCTGAACAAACAGACACTACTGTTAAAATCAACGGTGTTGATTACACGATTAATACAGATGCTGCGGGCAATGTTCAATCGCTGTCCTTTAAAACCAACCAAAGAACCATAGACAATCTAAACAAAGAGTTAGAGGAACTAAACAAACAAATAGATTCTCAAACAGAGTTTGTAAATACACAAACAACCAACTTCTCTAACTTATCTAAAGCCGAGCAGAGAGATCTCGTATTAAAAGGTTACAATATAGGAGAAGCCCAACTAAAGCTTAACCAGTTATTGGCCCAGCGTGCTGCTTTAGAAACTAGAATAGATAAAGCTGAAGCAACGAACTTTAACGTTGATACAAGAAACAATATACTGGTTAATCTAGTAAATCAAACGTATAAGAAAGCCAAGAAAAAACTTGAGGGTAATAAGCAAGAGGCTTTTGATGCGATGACAGATATTGACTCAAATGGTACAGAGGCACTATTACAGTTCTTTGATAGTTCTTTCCCGGCGGGTGTGTTTGAAAAGTTGTTTACCTCTGATGTAAATGCTATATTAGAGTCTGATATTTTAACAGCTTTAAGTTGGTTAAGAGATACTATAACAAAAATTGAAGACACTCTTCAGGCTGGAGACCTTACTACTCAAGAAAGGTTAGAAAATCTAAAAGATGTATTGAGTAGTTTAGCTAACAACCTCGTAAAAATTAAATACAATAAAGATGGAAAAATCACCAAAAGAGGTAAAACCTCAACAGAAGTCATCCAAGGAATCAGGAGTACAATCCCAAACCTTGCCAGCTCTTTATCTGATGCTTCAAACATTCAACCAGGAACGGCGCCAGGAGATACTACAAAAACTCAATCAGAAATAGATGCTGCAAAAGCTGATATACAAAGAAGAAGAAAAATCAGTACTACATCAAATAAAAATGCAGAAGCTATAGATGGAATGTCAACTATTATTCCAGATGGTACTGAAGGATATTATTATGATGCAAATGGGAATGAAGAAGTGGTATCTGGAGAAAATTTAGAAGATACCAAAGCTAAACTAAACGCCAAATATGATGCAGAACTAGATGCTTTAGAAGGTGAAGGTGCTGAAGTATTAACTGGAGAAGAAGTAGAAGATGTTGATAAAACAACCCCTGTAGTCAAAATTATATCAGGAGGACAAACAGGAGTAGATAGATTAGGTTTAGAAATAGCTAAAGAACTAGGTATTGAAACTGGAGGAGTAGCTCCTAAAAACTATAAAACTGAAAAAGGGGCTGATCCTAGTCTTAAAGAGTTTGGACTAAGTGAAGATGAATCTTCAGAATATAATTCTCGCACAGAAAAAAATGTAAAAGCATCTGATGCTACTGTAATTTTTGGAGATGCTACTTCTGCAGGAACTAAACTTACTATAAGTTTATTAAAGAAAAATAATAAGCCTTATATTATAAATCCATCAGCAAAACAACTTTCTGATTTCTTAAAAGATAATAATGTAAAAGTTCTTAATGTAGCAGGAAACCGCGGAAGTAAACTAAGTGCTTCTCAAGTTGAAAAATATAAAAATACTTTACGTACTGCTTTACAAACTCCTCAACTTGATACTACTGCAGGTAAGAAGATTAACGATTTTGAAAAACTTAAATCAGAAATTGAGTCTTCATCTATTGATGAGCTTTATAAGTTTAGTTCAATGATAGCTCAACTTCAAGATAAAAACCTTCTTACTGAAGATGAAGCTAATGAACTTTATAGTTTATTAGATACTAGAGAGTCTTCTTCTACAGATCCTGTAACACCAACAAATTTAGAAGTAGATAACATTCTTGTTGAGAAAGGCTTCAGTGTTTTAAATACAGGTAGACTTTGGAAAGTTACAAAGGTTGACGGTAAAAATGTTACTCTTAAATCTATACTTAACTCAACAACAAAAACAATTCCTCTTGCTGAAGTTAATAGTCAATATGAGGAAAAGTATAATCCTAAGAAAGCAGAAGCAATTAGTAAGGTAAAGATTAGTAATGAAGATGTTGCATTATTAAAAGATACTGCTGATGCTCTTGCTGTAATGAATCCTACGGAAGCTGTTAATGAGGCTTTACGGGATATTGAAAAAAGTAATATTACTGATTTACTTAGTACCTTAGCTAACAATTCTAAATCTTGTGACTAATGACCTGTGCTTTATCTCCAGAACAAATAAAAGATCTATATAAAGTTGTTCTTAAGTATTTATCTGATGCTCGTGATCAAGACAAAGATTTTTCTTTAAATGAAATATCAAACTTGGTTTACAACGCGGTTTTTAATGCAACTAAAGACCCTGTTAGAGCAATTGCTTATGTGCAACTTATACCTTCTACATTTGCTCATGCAGCGTTTGCATCAGATTTATTTGACTTCATGGAGTCCAAAAAATTTAACTTGACTGATGTACTAAGTAAGTCAAGAGAGTTTTCTAAAGATCCAGATAATGTTGTTGACTTTTTAGGATTAGAAAAATCTAATGAAGGCACAATTAAAGCTCTGGAGAAAAGTGAAGAAGAAAAAAAGATAGAAGAAGAAGAAGCAAAAGGAGGTAAGAGAAATAAAAAACCTCTTACAGAAGAAGAAATTAATAGGCGTGCTAGAAACCCTATGAAGGTAAATAATGTTCAAGAAGCAAAAAATCTTCAGGGCAATAGGACAGAGGTAGAAGAAGAAAAAGTTAACTTTACTGAAGTTCTAACTGAACAAGATGCTAAAGTTAAATTCAATTACGAGCTAACCAGAAAAATTGTAGAGGCTACTTTTTCGCAGAATTCTCGCGATGATAGCGGTGGATTACTTTATACAGACAGAAAAGGAAATACTACTGCTCTTTTTATGTCAATTCGCCGGGATAATATACTTCCTAAAGAGTATTTAATGCCTTCTACAAAAGAAGCCTTAGATAAAGACCCTAAAGATCGTGATGAAAAAGAAACAGAAATAGTAAGCATCTATGAAAAGAGCGGTGTAGTTGCTGTAATCACAGATATTGAGGGTAATATCATTTTGTTTGATGAAAACTTTAATGTTGTTGAGAAGAACGGCGTCCCTTATACAGGAATAATCCCTTCAGTTAGTCAACTTGACAAAGATGTAATTGATGGTGTATACAAAAAAGAATTCCTTGAAAATGTGAAAGTAGTAAAGAAGATAAGAAAGTATTTACAATCTGAAGAAGGAGCAAAAGATGTCTTGGTGTTTACAATAGGTGAATCTTCAATGGGCCAGTTTCAGGCTGAAGGTGAATCAAAATTAGAAGATCTAAAAAACATTGGGGTTGAAGTACAGGATAAAATAAATTATCTAAACAGTAATTTAAGTTTGATTGGAGACGGTAGAGATAACCGGTTAATTCTTAGTTTTAATGGTCTTACAATTGAAAGTAACTATTTACATTTTGGGGATACAGATGAAACACGTAAACTAGCTGAAGTTGTTGCTCAACTTGCATTGAACAAAGATTTGAAAGATGAGTTTGGAGGTACCTTAAATTATAATAATCGTAAAAGTATTATAGAAACATTTTACCGGCATGGTACACATGATCCCTTTAGAATCATTTTTAATGATGAGACAGAAACAATTGAGGTTATATCTGGTACTGATACAAACGTTACAAACTGGGAAGATCTATATAAGCTATTGACAGAAAATTTTCCTGATCAGAACTACTCTAAACAAATGCGTATAGATAGAGAGCTTCTTAATAATCCTGGAAACTTTAAAGATTACAGCATATCTGGTTCTAAACTTAAAGAAGATAGAGGTGACTATATATACTTTGTTTATGACAATGTAACTTGGCAATTCACATATTTAGATAACGGCTATTTAAGATTAATGAACTCATATTTTACATATGAGCTAACCGATGAAGTTGCTAGTAAATTAGATGTTGATAAATCTAAACTTGGGGTAGGTATTCCAAAACCTTTTACTAGAGATCTTGAAAACACAAAAGTTGTTATTGTTGAAAACACACAATTGACTAAAAAGTATGCTAGAAATAATTCTGAATCGGTAGTATACTCAATGAGACCAAATGAAGGAGACAATATTCCTGGTGTAAATGAAAATCAAAATTTTGGGAATCCTTGGACTTCGAGACCATCACTTGCAAAAAGATATGGATTACTTCTTGCGGAGGGTGAAACAGAAGAAGATATGTTGAAAAATGCTGTGTCTAATTATGAAAGTTGGTTAAAAGGAGAAAAATTTGAAGATGTTGAACCAGAAAGAAGAGCTTGGATATTAAAAAAAATTGATACAGGTTTTCTTGATGGTAAAGAACTAGCTTATTTTAAATCTGGTTACAGGTCTCATGCTGATGTATTAGTTGAGTTTGTCAAAGATAGAAGAGCGGCCTCCTTACAAACAGAAGAAACTGAAACTGAAATAAAAGAAACAAAAGTTAATGTACCTGCAGTTAATAAAAGCAGTACAAAAACTTCTCCGAAACCAGCATCTCAAAAAAGCATTGGGTTAAGTATAGAAGAAATAACAGTAGGGCCCAATAAATTTTTTATCATACGTAATGCTGAGGGTAAACAAATAGTAGAACTAGAATTTAGAAACAAAGAACTTGCTGTAAGGTATATTGAAAACACATTATCTAAAAAAGGTTATGTGTATCTAGAAGATTCTAAAACTGGTAAGGTTACTCCAGCAACAGAGGAACAAAAAGTAGAGATCGCGGATAATGCAACTTTAAATCCTCCAGGTGTAAGTAATCCTAATGATGAAGTAACTAAAAAGCCTGATGATGAAGTACCTAAAGAGCCTGCAAAAAAACCTAGTACAGGAGGACGTAGAAGAACAAGCGGTATAGATACAGATGCCTTAGAAAGAGCTAAAACATTAGATCGGGAGGTTAGCCAAACAGCAATTGATGACGCTTTAGCTTGGTGGAATAGTGACTCTAATAAAGCATTGCGAGCACAAGCACCTCTAAACTTAATGTTCAATCTTGTTAACTCAAATGCTTGGGCTGTGTGGACAGCTGCAGCTACTGTATTAAAAGATGGTACCAGTGTTGAAAGAGGGATTACCTTATTTGAAGGTTCAAATTACACAGACATTTACCATGAAGCTTGGCACGTATTTTCACAGTTGTTTCTATCAAGAGAAGATAAGATTCGTTTATACAAATCTATTAGGAAACAACCTGGAACTTTTAAAACTGCAGACGGGAGAGTAGTAGAGTTTAAGAATGCTGAGTTCTTTGACATTGAAGAATATTTGGCGGAGGATTACAGAAACTATTCTATAAGACAATCTGTAAATAAAGGACAACCGGTAAGGAACTCTATATTCAGAAGAATCTTCAATTTCATTAAAAGTCTCTTTACTGGCCCCACAAAAGATGTTTTGTTTGAAAAGTTGTACTTCGGTAAGATTAATAACTACACGCCGAATATTAACAACATGATGTTTAATAAACTAAACAGTATTAAACCTGTTGATAAAAATCCTTTAAACCAAAACAATCTTAATGACACAGAGCAACTAATGTTATTAGGTTTGCTTGAAAGTATTTCTTCTGATAAAATATCAAATGCAATTAAAAGGGGAGCATCTATTAATAGGTTTTTAGGTAGTGTTAAAAACAGAAGAATTATTTTTGGATCAGTAAAATCTGAGTTTGAAACATTAATAAAAGACCTCACAGAAGAGATTTCTCAAACAGAGGATCCAAACGAAATTAAAATTAAACAAGACCAGATACGAATTATAGATTTTGGTTTAAGAAACTTTGGTAACATTGAAGAGTTTGCCAATGATAGACCTGCGGGTGGCTTATTAGACTTCTATAGAAAGAGTAAAGAATACATAGATGTTGAAATACAAACAGAAGAAGAAGATGCAGATAACGCAGATCCTTCTAATGCAAATCCCGACAAGGCATATGGTATTGAGAACACATCTATTGAAGGCTCTATTAATGTTGATCTTAAAGGTTTACTACAATTAGTACGTGCAATAAATCCTGAAATTACACCTGCTGATGTAGTAGTAGATAAAGATGGTAGAGTAGTTGATACAGAGGATAATTTTTATAAACTAAATTCTTTTGGATTTCCAGAATCTGCTGAGTATACTAGTTTAGTAAGAGTATTGCATCAGTTTTTAGGTGGTAAAGAGCAGTCTTATGAAGCTGTGATAAAAGTTCTCGAGGATAATCTTAAAGTACAACCTGTATTTCAACAGATTATAGATCTTCTTCCAACTGCAGAGCAACAACTTAACGACACTAATGCTTTAAATATAGTTACAAACTTCATTTTAGCTTTCACCAGACCGGTTATACCAAACATTGTAACAACTGTTAACAAACAGAGAACTAATAATGAGACTGAAGAGGGTGGTAAATCAGAACCTTCTAAAGAAAATGTTGTAAGTATTAGTAGACTAGCTAGTGCTTCAAGTACTGTAAAAAGAAACTGGGTTTCAGATTTTAAGTTTTCACAGGCTTATCTGAAAAAAGATGAGGATACAGGAGACGAGTATTTAGATATTGAAAGAGTTATAAAAGAGTTTTCAAAAATTGATGGTAACAACAGATATGCTTTTTTAAGGGCTTTAGGTATAACTTTAAGTCCACAATCTCAGTATTTAATAGAGGGAGAGATAGATAAGACAAAAGGAAAAATTTTTGAAAACCTTGCTACTATACATAAACAGATTAGCTATCTACATGAAGGTTTAAAGGCTTTAAATGAAAATAGAAGTTCTGCTAAAAAAGCAGATAAGCTTAAATTTTTAAGTGAACCTATAAAGTATATATCTGATTTTGATCAGCTAAGTTCACTTTCAAGAACAACTAATGTTGGTAAGTTAAGTCAATCTACTTTAATTACAAGACTTGCTGAAATCGAGGTTGGTGTAAGTGGTAAATATAATTCGGGTGCCGCGCTAAATGCTAATGGTGACTTGGTATTTGATAGTACATTCTTTTCATCAGTTAGCTTTATAATTAATGCTATTAACAATTCACCTACTTTAGATGCATTGTATGCTAAATATCCTAGTCTTAATCCAGCTAACAATCCATTATTAGAACATAATCTCTTTATAAGTTCTAATTATGATACTAAAGGATATAGAAGAAATGAAGCTTCTATAGCGCTTGAAAGTTTAGCCGGTTTAAGTGAATCTATCAATGGTTCTTATACTGTAGATGGTAAAACAGAAACAGATTTATCATCTTCAGAAAAGTTCATAGCTGAGATAAACACTTTCTTGTCTCGTGGTAAAATTGAGGTGCCTAGACACTCTAGTAAAAATACGGCATTAGCTCTTTCTACAAAAGCTTTTAAAATAGTTGATGACACTAATATAACAAATGCTTTTGTACGAAGATTAATGTCTGAGCTTAAAAGGATTGACTTATATGAAAGCGAAAAAAAGTCGGATGACAGTATATCTAAACCTGCATATGATAAACCAGTTCATGCATACTTTGATGGTGGTAAATCTATAAAAAGACCTGCTGGAAGCACATTGAACTTTTTCAATGACATGCTTGAAGATGAGACCAAGAAGAAAATTTATGAGCATATTAAAGCTGGAAATTCAGCAGTAAGTGCTTTAGATAAGTATATTGACCTTATAAAAACAGATTTAAATAAATACTTTGGAAAAGTATCTCGAGAGACATATCAGCGTTATGAAAAAATAAAAAAGTTGTTCCTTGATGAGAATGGTAATGAGGTTCAGCTTTTAAACAAAGAGATTTTATCTAAATATGGTGGCGCGCTTGGTAACGCAATTACAGATTATACTTTAAATTCAATTCTTCTCAGGTTTGATGTTATTAATCTGATCCATGGTGACATTGCTCAGTTTAATATGGCTAAGGAGAACTATAGTAAATACAACGCAGGTGTTGCTACTGCAGGAAACAGTTGGAGGCTAGATTCAATAATGGTTGAATCTATTAATAAGGGAGAAGGTGGGGCAAGACCATTCTCTAGGAAAGCAGGTGTTGAGTATAACTATGATGGTCAAACGCTTAATACAGCAGTTGCTGAAGATTTTCAAGTAGGTTCTATGTTCTCGAATGATATAAAAGAGAACGTTATTAATTACTACAAAGAGTTCTTTAAGCTTAATGATAAAGATGCTAAAGCTTTATATGAAAAAGAATTTGGTGACGAGTATGATAACATGACTGTAAATGATGGTCAAGCAGTAATAACATTTGATGCTTATAGAATACTTAAGAAGTCACAGAATAAATGGTCTGATGAGCAAGAAAGTATATACCGCGACATTTTAAACGATAGATTTGTAGATCCTGCTGATATAAGAAAGTATTTCCCTGTTCTTAAGCTACAACATTATGGTAATTTAAAAATAGAAGGTTTACCTGTTACAGCATATCATAAGTTTTCTCTTATGCCTTTGATACCGGGTCTTATTGAAGGAACTCCTTATGAAAGGATTAATAGAGAAATGATCGCTCAACAGATTGATTATTTAAACGTTGATTCAGGTTCTAAGATTAATAATCTGGGAGCACCTACTAAAATATATAAAGATCTTAAATCAAATAGTAGCGAACTAGAAGATAAAATTGACTTTGTAAAGAACCCTATTCATATTGAATTCTTAAAAGAGGTTACCAATAGTTCAGACAAATTTAAGTTTGATATTACTTTCTCCACACAGATGAGAAAGTTGATTGAAGATAACCTTTATGTAAATGGTAAAGTTGTTTCTGCAGAAGCTAGAAAAGCTATTGAAAGTTATGAGAAGAATATCAGGTTTCTAACTGAAACTTTAAAGTATGAGTTTCTTAAAGAAATTGGTTGGGAACAAAATGATGATGGTACTTTTTCAGCAATCAATGGTGATAAAACTAAGTTATCTAGGTATTTGATTAGTGAGCTATCTAGAAAGAATTATCCAAAATGGATAATTGAAAAAATCAAGGTTGATAAGAGGGGACAGTTTATAAATGATTTATCGTTTTTAAACATAGCATCTAACATCGAAACGATTATTGCCTCTGCTGTTAGTAGGCGTATCACTAAGCAAAAGGTTTACGGCCAACAAGCAGTAATGGTTTCATCCGCCAACTTTGGTGGAATGGTTAAGTTTAAAGAAGCTACTCTTGAGGATATACAAAAATGGTTACCTAAGAATGTAGTATTACCATATTACACTAAAGTAAATGGTAATATTAAAGGTAAGACTAGACCTATGGGTGTAGCAATTTCATTATCCGGGGACTTTTTAAATCTTCTGAAATTAAAGCATAATGATGGTGAGGTAATTGGTACAAGAGAACGTCTTAATGAGATGATCATTAATGAAGAGTGGCTTAATGCTGAACCTAATCGTAGGAAATCATTACTACTTGCCGGCGCGAGGATCCCTGTTCAAGGTTTGAACTCCATGGAATTTGCGCAGGTGTATCATTTCTTACCAACAGAAGCAGGAAGTATTATTATACCCCCCGCAGAAATAGTAATTAAGTCAGGTGCTGACTTTGACTTTGATAAACTACCTACACTTTTACCAAAGATTGATTCTGATGGTAATTGGGTTGAACTCAGTGAATATGAATCGCTAGATGATCTCAATAAAGCTATTGATAATTACATTGTTGAAAAACGTCAGGATTCTGATATTAAAGATCTAAGGGTTTCTATAAATGATTTGAAGAAGGCTTTTAGTAGTAAGTCAAAAGATATAAGTGAAAAGATCAGTCTTGTTTATAAAATGCTATCAGAAGCTAATAATGCGAGAGAGAAGTATAAGCAAAATATGCGAGAAATTCTAGATCAAATTGTTGAGGATGGTGAAGACTTACCAGCTGAGTTAATAGGTTATTCAACAATGGATGATAAAGCCTTTATAGCTGCGGTAAACAGTATGGCTATTGAACCATATGAATATAAAGGACAACCCACTTTTAGATATGTGTCACCAGATAACAACAGTGATCTTAATAAGTTTAGTACTCAGTTAGCAGATGAGTTTGATAAGTATCATAATCAAAGAAAACCTTTAGATACTGCTATTAAAGAAATGGAAGAGATTAAAGCTGCGTATCCAGAATTTAAGAATGAGTTTGATGCAGCAGTAGATGAGTTTAAGAACAAGGTTAGTGAATATGAGAAAGGGATTAGCGAGCTTAAAAAGAAACGTAAAAACTTCAAGTATGGTATCATGAATGCTCTTATTCAGGATATGCACAACATACTTTCATTGCCAGAAAACTATTTATCACTTGTTAAACCTAATGCTACTGGTTTAGTAAAAGGTGTAGCTGATGATTTAAAAAAAGCTTTGTCAAAGCAACCTGGTTTCCAAACGACGAAGTTTTCCAAAATGAATAATAAGGAGGAAGATTATGTTAGTGGTACCAGAGTTTTAGAGCCTGTTTATAACATTGATAAGTTCAATCAGTTTCTTGTTAGTAAGAAAGGTTTAGGTATCGCTGCTATTGAAAACACCTTTAATATTCTGTTCAATTCACTTGGCGCAGAGACTCCCGAATCTTATGTTATTACGAATAGTAAGAATATACCGACAAAGCTTCCTTACAGAATACTAATGAGTCATAATAAGAATCGTGATGGAAGAGGCATTGACCTATCTCAAATTTATAGTAAGGGTACTAATACAAAGATCGGTGACTTATTAAGCCAGTTGATTAACGGTTTCGTAGATGCTGAAAAAGACCCATGGATATTTTATCTTCAGGCAAACCTACAAACAACGCCCATTTTGCTTTACTTAATTAAGGCGGGTGTTCCTTTTAGTGACGCCGCATATTTTGTTTCTAATCCTTATATACGAGAGTACATAGAACTTAAGCAATCAAAGAACAGTTTGTTTATAGATCAAGACGCAAGAGATAATGTTCAGTTTACTGCACGAAAAACAATTCTTTCTAAATATAAAGATGTGTTGGGAAAAGATATCCCTGCATCAACTTCTGAAATTTTAAAACTTGCAACAACGTTTGAATCTGATTTTAATAGTCAAGAATTAAAAGATATAGTTAATGGTATTGAGGGTACTCAAAAACGTGCTGTTGAAGGGCTGCTTCACTTTTTTGAGTTAGAAGAACAAGCTTCTAAACAAACGGCTATTAAAATGGCAACCAACTTTGATACCACAAAGGATAATACCATTTTTGCTGCTAGGAACAGAAAAGATGCTATTGATATTTTAAAAACAGATCCTTCTTACAAAGAAGGTTTTATAGATATGTTAGTTAATGACTCTGTAATATCAAGTTTTTATCTAAGTGAGTTTGTATCAGCATTAGGTTTTTCTGTACAAAGCTTTAGGCAAAACACTATTGTATCAGATTTCTTATTAGGGAAAGCAAAATTGAGAAATTTCAATGAGCAGATTAAACAAACGGCCTTTCCTAAGTTAGAATCATTTATAAATGAGTTCAATAACGATATTGTATTAGCAATATTCCAAACATCCATTAACACTTTTAAACCAGGTTATAGCAGTGAGTATAAAGATAACAGTACTAAAAAGTCTTTACCTGTTGAATACAAACGCTATATCCCAGGTACTAAAGCTATAGTAAAAGAAGTAAACGGCGAGATTAAACTTTTGTTTGATGCAGATGGTGTACGACAAATGTATGATCAGAGCAAAAAAGATTCCGGTGAAAAACTCAAGGAAGTCTTTGGTGACAATGTTAACTTTTCAATTTTTCCAGATATAGTAACCTTTGAGAATTTTGTTGCAGAGAGAGCATTTGTAAGGTATTTTAATCCTAATCTATCTAAAGAAGAGGTTAATGATAAAGCTTTACGTGCTATTATGAATGTTCAGTATTTGTTTAAAGATAAGAATACAGCGTTTGCTCTTAAGTTTGTAGAGATGATTAATAATGCGCCGGATATCTTAAAGTCATACTTTAGTGTTTTGGGGCAGATTCATAGCGATACAATAAGTATTAAGAACAGTAAAGGCAGAATTTATAAACTGCGTTTTCAAGATAAAGGTATAGACAAGAATTCCTCTCAAGATTATTATGAGCAACTTAAGTCTTTATCAAACTATGAACAATTACAGAGTATAGTTGAACCTAAGACAGAAGAAGAGAAAAAACAACTTAAAGATTTAGCAGAAGCTTTTGCTTTCTTACCTAATTATATCTTCTATCAAACAGGTATTTCTAATACAAGAAACAACTGGACTAAGGTATTAGATACATCTGCTGCTGAAGATTTAGTAAAACAAAAAATTCAATCTGGACAAGTTAAACTTGATGAGGTAAATCTAGAGAAGTTTTACAGAGCTTTTAGGTTCAAAAATTCTAAAACAGCATTTAAAGAACAAATTAAGGTTTATGATGTAGATTATTTTAACATAAATCCTGTAGGTGAATATATTGAGGGAAGCCTTCAATCCGCATCTGATGAAACAACTCAGTTTATGCTAGATAAATCTACTTACATCTTTGATATGTCTGAGGATGTCTCTATAGAAGTTAATAGTCATCATTCTGTAATCTATGTTTTACCTATATCCTATAATCAGTATGAAACTGGTATAACACTACAAAAATATAGGAATATGAAATTTAAAAACTACAGTTATGTGATTACTGGTTATAGAACTATTAATGATGGGTTTGAAACAATGCCTGCGGAGCAAGAAAGTAAAGTAAAGGATGCAGCTGAAAAATTGCTTAACAACCTTATAGCATATAGAAAAGCAGACGTTGCTCTAGCCTTTTCAAGACAACCATATATGGATGTTGAAAAAGGGCGTGCTGAAAACATGCCTAAGTATAAAGACATCTTGCTTATGACAAATACTATTTTATATCGTAATTTTGGTTATCTTAATAATGGTATTGAACAACTTGAATCCTTTAGGGACCTGGTTCAAAATGCTGAAGGAATAACTCAACAAGACATTGATAACTTAGAAAATACATGCAATGTGTGATCTGGACCTACTAAAAAAATCTATATCTGAGGATGCGAAGGTTGCTTTAATGAACAACCTTGGCCCTCAAAACTTTGAAAGACCTACGCCTAATCAACCACTAGTATATACCGGCGATAATGCATCTGTTGCATCTATTGCTGATAATACTGTTTCTAGTTGGGCATCTAAAAGATTTGGCCCAAAATTCTCTGCGAATTGGGTACAGACTCAAAGAGACAACAACAGAACACTAATTGATGTTAGCATCCCGGAAATCTTAGATCTCGCGCTGAATGTTAAGTATGGGGGCACCTCCTTACAAACAGCCAACAATATCTTAAAAGGTGTAGATGAAGATGATTTAGAAACACGATTACCTGGCTATATCAAGCCAGGAGTACAAGAACTATTTGATTCTATCCCTGAGCTAGCTTCTATAGGAACTCCTGAACAATACTCTCGATACTTAGATACTATATTCCCTGGTAGTCAAGTAAAAGATATTGTTTATCACGTTAATAAAACCGGGACTATATCCATAATAGATAATAAAGCTTTTTATTCTACAGATTTCGGTACTTGGTTAATAGAGCTAGAAGAAATAAAAGGTAAAAGAATTCCAATTCTTTTAAACATAACCAACCCTACTATTGTTGATTTATACTATGAATTTACAGATAGAGCTAAAGAGTTTAGAGAAGATGGATTAGGAGATGAATATGTAACTCCTGACGAAGTAAGAGAAAAAAATACTGATTCAGTAATTGGAAGAGATAGTGGTCAAGGAGCTGATGAAAAAACATATGTTACATATAAGAAAGAACAAGTTCATCAATTAGGAACTAAACAAGATATAGAAAGGTTTAAAGATTTTGTAAGTAGAGATAAATTAGTAACCCCACAGCAAAAACAACAAGACTCTTTATTTGGACTAGATACTCAAAATCAAGAAAAGTTAGAATTTCACATAAATACTTTACATGTAGTTGGGCAGTTTCTTGAAAATATAGGAGTAGAACTAAGATTAGTACCTAATTTTTTATCTCAAGATGGTAGTATTGTAGAAGGAGCTATTGCTGCTGCTAATTTTATAGATGGTACTGTTGATATAATAGAGAATGTAGAAAAAAGACCATCTGCTTGGAACAAATTACCAGAAGAAGCTGCTCACTGGTGGTATAGATTACTAGATACTAATTCTTCACTTAAAAAAGCATTATGGGAATCTCATCAAACAGCTTTAAAAAATGATGAGTTATACAAATCTAATTATGGTAAATTAGTATCTAAACCAGAAGATTTAACAGAAGAATCTATAGGTCAATTAATAGCAGAAGCTATTAAAAGAATAGAAACTAAAGAAGGTAGTCCTTCTGATTATTCATTCTTTAAAAAATTCTTAGAATGGATTAATAAGGTCATTGATATATTTAAAAATACTAACCAAGATCCATTTGAAGTAGCTGCTATGAAAATACTTTCTTCAGATATGTCAGATTTAATGACTTGGGAAGAATATAGTAAACTTAATAACATAGTAAATTTTGCAGATGTTTTGACAGAACAATCTGTAGCTCCTATTGATTATAGTATTATTGAAGATTTAGGAAAACGTGAAACCTTTAAAGAACGTATTGGTTTTACAGATGAAGGAAAAGATATAATAGCGGATAAATATATTTGGAGTTTTAAAAATGTAACAAAAAAAGGTGGAGGATTAACATTTGGTAAATCATCTCCTTCATTTAATACACAAGAAGAGTTAGATAATTGGGTATCTGCTAATATTAAAGAGTATAACCAAAGACAAAAAGCTATTATTCAAGAAGTAAAGGATAATCAAGAATTTTTTGATAGGCTTTTAAATAAATCATTTAGAAAAAAATCTAAATACCTACCTAAAACACTTAGAAAATATTTTGAAATAATTGATGCTCAAAATCTTAATCCATTAAGAGAATGGAATATATCTAAAGAATTAGCACAAATAACTAAAAAGCTTTCTGATGTAGAAAAAGAACAAATAATAAAAACTAATGGGTACACTAATATTGCTCCTACATTAAAGGTATTACCTGATTTATTACAAAAATATAGGAAAAACCCTATTGTGTTATCTGAATCTATTAAAATAGATGGTGCTAAAAAACAAGAACTGTCTATTCTTAATGGTATTAGAGAAATGATTAAATTAGAAAACCCTAAGTTAAAATCTATTACAGCAGAAGAATTTGTAGCAGAAGCTCATAATTGGTTACAAACTAATTACTTACTAGGTTTTGCTAATGAAAATAATTATTTGTCTTATAGAACAAACGAAACATTTAGTTATTTAGACGTAAATATTAGAAATTTAACAGAAGAAGAAATACAAAGACTACCTTTTGAAGAAAGGCAAAGAGTAGCTAATATAATAAGACTTACTAAACAAAATCCTGATGTATATCATAATAAAGTGTCATTGAGATTTAATGATACGTATCATGAGAATTATGGACAAGATGCTAGTCATTTTCCAAAACGACCTTCTGCTTGGGGCAATCTTACTTATTTCTACACTGGTAGAAATAAATGGAAGGATGCTGTACTATTACATGAAATACAAAATGATAATATAGAAGCGTTAAGAAATTTTAAAGCAGAAAAATTAGACTTAGAAACCTCTTTAGGTAGATATTTACAACAACTTAATGAAGATTTACTTGATAATATATCACAAATAGAATCTGGGCGTAAGAAGATACAAAAAACTCCTTTCCCTTTTTCAGTTAATCCTCCAAAACAACATTTAGCACTAAATTATCAATTACAACAATTAGTAAATCAGCCTTTAGAGGAGGGGTTACAACAATTAAAGGAAAATCTTAAGGAAAGAATAGACCTTTATAAATCAGATAACTCTGTATCAACAAATCCTGAAAAAGCAATAGAAGAATTAGACAAAGCATACCTTCAAAAAAGAATATTCACAAATTTTCAAAAAAGAGGTGGGATTAAATCTTTATTAAGTAAAGAAGATCTACAAAATTTAAAAGAAATTTTAAATGAGTTAAATAGAGGCACTGTAATGACAGATGCTGTATATCTGGCAGAAGAAAATCAATTAGAGCCTGGATATGAAACGATAAGAGATTTAAAACAAAAAAAGAAAGATTTTAAATTAATGACCTTAGAGTTACAGGCTAAAATAACAAGAGAGCTGCAAAAACTTTACGGAGATGATGTTCCTTTATTACATTTAGTAGCTCCTGCTAAACCATTACCTAAATCTCAAAGAAATCCAAGAACCGTAAGAAGAGATAATGAAGTAATTATAACGGGTAATTCTTCTCAAGAATTAAATGAAAGTGTAAATTTCTTAATAGCTTTTTCCGAAAAACAAATAAATAAAGAACTTTCTAAAAATATAGAAGAAAGTAAAAAAAGGTATATACAAGCAAGGAATGCTACTACTGCTTATAATTTTAATGTTAGATTATCTAAAATAACACTAGAACAGTATACTAATCTTATTGAAAACTATAAATATAATCAAGACCTGTTAAATAGACTTATTGATGAACAAGCTAATAAGGACTTAAAGAAAGAAAGTATAGATCTTTCTAAATTGTCTGATGATGAAATAAAAAAAGATATTAAAGGCGGGGTTTTTTCAAAATTTGCTTATAAAAAAGTAGAATTAAATGCAGAAACTATTGAGGAAGCTGTTCAAGAAATAAGAAATCTTTATAATAAAAGAAGTCAAAAATTATCTCAAGAAGAAAAATTTGAAAAACTAAAACAACAAGCATTAGATAAAAAAGCTGAATTAGAAAAGAATTATGGTAAAATAGAAGAAGAAGTAAAACAAACTCTTGAAATAGAGATGAACTACTTTACTCCTTTAGTGCACCATTTAATCCAAAAACATATTAATCAATATGGTAAAGATTTTCCTATGTATTTTAGTGGGTATAATATTACTAAATTAACACAAGGAAATAACAGAACAGCTTTAATATATGCCGGTAAGGATGAGGTTAATTATACACAAAGAGAAGCTAAAGAAATAAAATATAAAGCTGCTCAACAAATAGGATTACTTTCAAATGATTTTCAAACAGAAGAACAAATTAATAAACTATCAGATAGTGAATTAGAAGAAGGTATTAAAAAACTTAATGCCTATAAAAAACAATCTATAGCAAATTTAGATAAGGTTATTAATACAATAATGTACATTAGTGGTGGTAAACCTATAGAAACAGGAGCTATTTACAATGCGATGTCTCAAATAAGTGGTGTAAAACTTATTTGGCAAGATAAAATAGAAGGTTTGAAAGGAGAACCAGGAGGGTATTTAGTTGATTTAAGCAATTATAATTATAATGTTCCTATATTATTTGGGTTAGAAAACATTTCTAATCAAATGTTGTCAAGCCCCTCTGAAGCTCAACAATTAGATCGTGTTCAATATCTTGATGAACTTGTAGAAAAACAGCTTGCTGAAGGCACCAAAGCATTAGTTGAGATGGGTGCAGCTACCACTAAAGGTAATGAGACAGCCCGGGCCACAGAAGGTTTATCTAAACTAGTTGATCAGATAAACAATTTTGCTGAAAGAATAGGTGTAGAATATGAGATCCTATCAACTGTAGAAGAAGCAGCTAATGTAATAGGTAACGCTAATACTATTGGTGGTTTATCTGCTAACTCAATTATCGCTTCCGGGGCGCCTGCTTTCTTTTATAATGGTAAGGTTTATTTTATAGCTCCCAGATTATCTATGGGTGCTGTTTTTCATGAGTTCTCTCACCCTATCATTAAAGCTTTATCAAATGTTGAGGGTAAAAAACTATTCAATAGTTTATATGAGCAAGCGATTGGAACAAGTGAAGGTCAGCAAATACTAAACCAAATGCTCTCTGAGTTTCCAGAGGGTTCTCAGCAAACAGATGATTTTAAAGAAGAGCTTATAATTAGAGCTCTTGATAAAATCTACAGCGCCAACAAGTATAAAAATCCTGTTTCAAAAGATTTTGATTCGTTTACGAAGAAGTTGTTCTTTGCTATAAAGCAGTTCTTAAGAAAAGTGTTTGGTGTAAAGATTAAAGTTGAAAAGCTTTCTCCTAGTACTACTTTAGAAGAGCTTGCTGCGATGATAACCGGGGATAAGTTTTCCATTGATATTCCTAAGATTACCAGAGAAGATTTTGTGGCATTTAGTATGGCCTCAAAAAATCAGATTTCTGAAATAAACAAGATCAATGATCAAAGTTTATTTGACTTAATTGATGCTTATCAAATGACTTTAAGCATTATACGTAATGATATAAAGACTAAAAACCTTACAGAGCTTAAGAAGTTGTTAGTAGGTGATGCAGACAGGAAAATGATTCTATCAGAAGTATTATCTGATTTGTATTCTGCCAAAAAGAACAGTGAGGAATTTATAAGAACCACTACCTCAACAACTCTTGCTGAAACTCAGAAGACTCTTGCGGCAAATACTTTAGCTAGAAACTTAGAATCTATTTCTAATATTGCAGACATACTGCTGAACTCAATAGAGAATATTAACCCAACTGGTTTATCAGTTGAAGATCAGAAAGCTTTTGCGGGAAAGATTCAATACGCTGGAGAGATAGTCTCTTATTTAGAGGAGCTATTTAAAATTACACAGTCAGCCATGAAAGAAGCGGGTATCAAAGAGGATACTCCTGAATGGCAAACTATAACGTTGTTCTTTGGTAAGTTGCCGGCTTTAAAAACTGCTATTAATGCGAAGATGATTTCTATACTTTCAGAAGTCACATCTTCATTAGTAACAGATATGAGAGAAGCTATTAAGCGTCAAGCAATTGCCGATTTTAAAAAAGCTATTAAGAACAATCCAACCATTCAACAGAAAATTGAAAACGGTTTTGAAGATCTTACAGATGCAGATTTAAGCAATATTGATTCTAAAGTTCAAGCAACAATTTTAAGAAGTTATAAAAACTTAAAGGGTGATTATGAGGCTATATCTAAGGAAGCTTTAAACGATATTCTCTCAGGAAACTATAAGGATAACAGTAGGCTTAATACATTACTTGAGAGCTATACTAATAATCAAAATCCTGTAATAGGATCCTTTGCTGCATTCTATAAACAACAACAGGCTTCAGCTGAAGCTTTAACAGTTAGAGAAGCTGAGGATTTTATGAAAGCTTTGAGGCGGTTGGTAGAGGGTATGTCTCAGGAAGAGATTGCTAACTTAGGAAATGATTTAGCTTTTGAAGACAAGACTTTTATAATCAACAAAGATGGTGATGTAGAGGAGAAGATTGTCTTAACTTATCTCAACCGGTTTAAAAACTATAGGTTTGAGCTTAAGAGACGTGAGGTAGCTTTTGAAAAAGCTAATCGTAATGGTACATATGCTGAGAAGTCGGCGGCGTATCAAGAGCTTCAAGATTTCAAACGTAAATATTTTTGGCAGGAATATACTCAAGAATACTACACTCTTGATAAGATTTACCAGGAAATAGATGCTGAGGATTTAGATGCTTTGTATGAAGAAGATAAAGATTTGTATGAAATCAAACCTGACGGGGTTTATTTTGAAGGCAAGGCTCTTGAGAATCCTAACAGTTTGTCTAATGTTGCTTTGATTAAAGAGCATATTTCTAATATTATCGGATCCACGGCTTTTCTGGATAAACAAGTTATTCTTGATTCTTTGAATTCGGCCCAGCGCTCTGCTAAAACAGAGACTGAGTTGTTTGAAAAAAACAATGAAATTGAAGCTTTACAGAGAATGTATCGCCAGCTATTCTCTATGACATATGAGGATGGCGTTACCTTAAAAACAGGAAAAGACCTTATAAAAACAAAACTTCACATAAAGTATCGCGAAAAATCTAATTCTTTCGTAGAGTATAAACTTATTGACGGAGCATTTGAAAGGTCACTAAGAAACTTCCTGGATGAATTAGCTCTTAGAGAAACACCTGGTACAGATGAGTATTACAAAGAGCGTGATGAATGGATTAGACAAAACTCTCAGATAGAGTTTACTGAGGATTATTATGAGGAGCGCAGACAAGCTATTGAAAGACTAAAAGCTTTTACTGAGAGCAAACTTCCTGATTCTCCTGAAGCAAGACTCATTGCTGAAAACTACAAGATCATTTACAGCATGCTGTCTATATTTAAAGATACAGACAATGCACCAGATGCTATTGAGATGGGGCCTAAAAGAATTGCTAACATTAAGCGTCTCATGGAAGAGATACAAGATGCTCGCGATAACATGGCCATTAAGAATGGTTTAACTAAAAAAGAGGATGCGGAACTTCAAACTTTGTGGGCTCAAATAAAATCGGGTGATCCTTTAACTGTTTTACAACAAAGACGTTTTAACGAGCTTTCGTATAAGCAAACAAAGGGTGGCTTAAGTAAAGCAGATAAAAACACATACAATAAACTAATTGCTGACGTATCAAGTCTTACACAAAAGGTGCCTACCCAACAGTATTTAGACGCTTTAAACTATTGGTTAAATACTCGTCTAAGTTTAGGGTTACCTGAAATAACTGAGGGGAATGCTAATGAATATCTTGATTATGATAAGATAGCGGTATATTTTAAACGTGATCCTGACTTTAAAAATTGGTTTGAAGCGAACCATATCTTGACAGAATATTATGATTATGATTTAGATGACCTTGTATATACTTACAAAAGAGTTAGTGCATGGGAGATGGCGAGACCATCAGATGAAGTGTATCTAAAAGAAACACAATTAAACATCATTGATGAGAAAACCGGGAAACCTATGGTTCTCAAGAGAGTTCCAAAAGCCAGGTTTAAGAAACGCGTTGTAAAAGATGAATTCCGTTTAGTAAAACAGAATGAAGATTGGACAATGTATATTGGTAAGTATTTTGACAATAGAGGTAGATATTTACCAAGAGATTATGTTCCTGGGGATCCTAACAGTGCTGAAGATAACTTCTTAATCAATGAAAAGTATGACGAATTAAGAGTAAATGATCCTAAGAAGTTTGCTATTCTTGAGTACATGAAACAGCAGCAGCTTAAGGAGGAGTCAAAACTAGAGCAAAACTATGCTAAGTTATATTTAGATTTACCAAGGTACTATCTTAAGACTGGTATTGAAAGGAGAAAAGAGGCACGCCGGAATATCAAAAGAACAGTTGAATCTGTAAAGAGAGCTTTCTCAAACATAAGTGTAACAGATGACGTTTCTGCTGAACTATTAGCAGATGACACGTTGAACATGACTGCAGATTTAGCATTTGTAGAAACAGATGTTCTTGGCAATAGACGTGAGATTATTCCTATTGGTGGTATGAGCGCTTTGGAAACAAATCAAGTTTCTAAGGATGTGATCCGCGGTCACCTATCAAGAATAATAGATATTGCTAAGTTCAATGTACTACAAGATACTTCATCTGTAGCAAAAGCTTTTGTATCAGTATTGAATAATAATGATCCAAAAGACATGAATAGTATTGATAGACGTGTTTATCAAACTACAGGTAAGTTGGCCTTTACTAAATCTAAATCTAAGTCAAATACAGCTGGTGAAGCAATGGCTTATTTTTACGAGCGTGAATACCTTGGTAAGAAGTATGGTGAAGAAGTTAACCCTTATGTAGATCAGTTAGTCAAAGGTTTGATGAAGCAGGTATCATTTGGATACTTTGCCTTAGACTTAGCATCTGCTGCCAAAAACTATTTTTCGCAGTTGATTCAAAATGGTATTGAAACTGCTGGTGGGGAATATCTAGATGTACAATCATTAGCCATGGGTAAAGCGATGGCTTATGCTCATACCAGTAAAAACTTGTTTCAAAGATTAGACAGAGGTACTAAAGATCTCTCTACACAAATGATTCTGGCATTTGAGCCTATTCAGGATAGATACAAAGATGATTTTGCAGATTCTTATACTAACTCTGTTTGGAATGAGTTGGCCTCATTAAAGCTTTTCATGGCGCCGAGAAGATTTCTTGAAAGAGAAAGTGTATTGGAGCTATTCTTTGGTATGATGAGTAAGAAGCTTATTGATCAAAAAATAAGTGATGATAAGACTATAAAAATTCGTTACTCACAAGCTTTTGAAATAGATTCTGAAGGCAATATGGTTTTAAAGAAAGGTGTTGATGAGAGATATGCTGTTGGTGGTAGCGAGTTTGCTAAGTTTAGAATTGTGGTTCAAGAGAAATCTAACTTATTATACGGTACCTATGCAAAAATGGACCAACCAATGGCTCAGAAATACTTTGCTTTTAGGTTGATGAGTTGGTTACGTAGGTACTTTACATCAATGTTTATTAATCGCTGGGGCTTTAAGCTTAAACCTGGAGGTAAACTTTATAAAGCATCTTCTTATCAGTATAGATATAACTGGGCCTTAAATGAAATGACGCGCGGTTATTATATTGAAAGCATGATTACTTTAGTTAAGACATTAAGAACTTTTGGAACCTATTTACCTTATATGTCAAAAAGAGAAGCTGTAGCTCTTCGTAAAACATTATATGATGCTTTAGCTGCTATACTATTAGCAATGTTACCTAAACTACTATTTGGATATGATGGTGGTGATGATGAAAGATTTGAAAAACTTAAAGCTCTGTCAGGTCCCCTAGGCTCAGATAATTTTAAGGTAGATGGTTGGCTAACTCAACATGCTATATATCAAATGAAAGCTGTTTTTGGAGAAACAACTACTTTTATACCTATACCGGGGTTAGGAGAACAAGAGATTTTGGATGTTGGTACAGTAAGTAACGTTCTCTTAGGTAGAGGTATTGGTAATTACACAAACTTACTAATGGATTTGTATTATATTAGTACCGGCGATGAAAGAGCTCAGTATAGAAGAGACATGGGTCCATTCCCTTGGCAAGACAAAGGAGACTATAAAATTTACAACCATATTGGTAAAATGTTTGGTGTGAAAGGTAAATTCTGGGATCCTGTACTTGCTATTAAAGCTCAAGAGACTATTGAAGCCATGGGTCAAGCTAAATAATTATGAAAGAACATTGGGACATCATTAGACAGAAACTCTTTGACATTACTAAGTCTAAATTGACTTTAGAAGATGTAGAAAGATTAGAGAAGGAAGATATCTTCTGGAACAAGAAAATCAAAATAAACCTGTTTGATAGGTTAGAGTGGTTGATGTGGACAGAAGACTATCTTAAAAAAAATTTTCCACAAGGTTGGGAAAACAGATTAGCTGCCGCTGAACAATCTATCTGCTTCTATTGCCCAGAAATCGACTTCTAAAAAAAAGGGGGGTATGAAAACCCCCCTTTTTAATTTAAACTTTACATATTTATGATGTAAAATCTTTAATGTCTAGTGCTTCACCGGCGCCGATTAAATCAAATACGTCGTATTTTCTTTCAATAAGCAGGCCAAACAATCTACCTACTGTGTAGATATTACCTTCTAGGTAAACTTCAGCAATAGATTTATGCATATGGTTGGTGATATCCTTTACCATATCATCATTAAATACCTGGTCAGTTTTAGTTAGAAACTCCCGGATATCATCTTCTGTTACTTGAGTCAAAGGAATCAAGTAGGGTTTACCATCTTGGTATACCAAATCTGTGTAGAGGTGTTTTACCTCATCTAATTTTACGATGTTCATTTTTCAAAGAATTGTTTAATGTTTGGTTTTTTGTAATTAGGACCTTTTAAAATCTTACCGTCTTCGCGCAAAATAGGTAAACCATCTTCACCTAGTTTTGTCATGTTGCTATCATGGATTTCTCTAAAAACATCAACGATTACATCTTGCATACCATGTTTGATAATGGTACCAAGTAAGATGTATAGCTGATCTCCTAGAGCGTCGGCAATCTCTGGTAGATTACCTTCTCCGCATGCAACGAGATACTCTACATTCTCCTCTTTCATGAGGTCGTGTCTTAGAGTGCACTCTTCCATGGGAAGTAGTGTAGGTATCTTAGAATAGGGTTGTCTAAAAGATTGGTGAAAGTCAATAACTTTCCATAGTTGTTGTTGCATATTCTTCGGGGATTAGTTTAGAATCAATGTGGCCAAAGATACCATTTTGTTTAAAATCATCTCCGTAAAAACCATAACAAGAATCTATAAGTTCAAGATGCTCGTGGCCTAAAGAACACTTTTCTTTTTTGTAAAGCTTGAATCCATAAGTGTCACCAGTTAGATACTGGTCATATGTCTTTACTTCATCTTCTAGAATGTCCTCAACTTTAGTTAAAGTACTTAGGTTAGTGTTACCATATTCTTTTAGGATTTTGTTGGTAGGGCAATATATGTACCCTACCTGACCAGAATCCCAGCGGCAACTAAAACTAGTAGTACTCATAGTAATACCACCGTGATCGTAAAGATATAATGGTAGAATTACAAAGTCTTCTTTTGATTTAATCCAATCTTGAAGATGCTTTTCATCGTCATAAATTTCTTCATACATTTCGAGATCCTCTATAATCTCAGTTATTCCTAAATCGTCTGCAATTTGTTGTAAGCACTCAAGGTTGCTGTCTGCTTGAATATCTCCAAGATTATATCGTCTATGTACACAAATCATTGTTCCTAGATTATCCCAATTTCTGGGAGAGTCAGGATTGGTTTCATGTACAATATGTAGTACATGATCATTTTTTAATTCTATTACTTCGTATGGTTCCATTAGAAAAAAGTTAATTGTTTAAAGTTTGTTTGTTTAAGCTTCTCTATTTCTTGCTTTGCTTTCAGTATGTAATATTTAAGATTTAAATCATACTGCTCAAAAGGTTTCTTTTCATACTTAACGAAAATTGTTTGCAGCCAGGGGCCGCTTTCAAGCTGTATTTCTCTACCATCTGTGTAATTATACTTTATGACTTTACATCCTTTGTTACTTACATAGTATCTTAGTGTATTCTGCAGTTTTTCTTTTGTTACGCTGCCGTTTATAACACATGTTTGTACAAACTCCCAGTCACCTTTAATCTTTACACCTGCGCAGAAGTCGAAAATATCTTTGCAGTTGTTGATAGTTTCTTCTACAGGAGTGTTAAACACAAGGTTGTTGTAAATAGCTTTGCGGATTATTAGAAAACTCTTGTTCTTATGAAGCGGAAGATCTACGAATTCAAATCTACCCTTGCATTTTACTGGTTGGTAATAGAATTTGCCGTTGTCTTCTCTATGTGGAAAATGGGGGTTTGCTATCAGTATCTTAGAAAGCTCCTCTTGAGAGCATTCCTTTTCTGTGAATAAGGCGATATAGTTATTCACGTCGCCAAGAAATATTCTATCGTACTGGTCATGTTCTAGAGATAATTTTGTTATCTCCTCCCACCGTTTACACACCTCCATATATTTATCATACGCGTGTTCAGGAATCATTGTTTCTAGACCATCTGTATTTTGCATAATTGGTATAGCTTCCGGGATAGCTTCACAAATCATTTCGTAAAGCATCATTAGTGTTAGCTGACCATTCATGGTGATACGCATGGTAAACTCGGGGTCATATAAGAAACTATTTTCCTCATTGCTCAAACCATATGTACTGTTTAGAATAATCTTATACACATAGTTCTTGGGGTCTTTCTTCGGTATTTTTGTACGCTCATCAAAGAACCACTCATACTGCTCACAGAATATATCTTTGGGTATGTGTGCAGGTGACCATTTGTTTCTAATTGCAAGATTCGGGTAGAAGCTAGTTACATCTGAGGTCATGATAATCATGCCGTCTTTAGCAACATATTCACCGCTTTTATTTGAACCATGCACGCCGCCAAAACCAAAGTCTGTTTGAACATTGCGGTACCTAATGTGATACTCAAAGGCGCCTTTAGTATTCTTCGGGTCGATGATTAAGCTTTTAAACTTCTCATGCAACCTTTGAAACTCTGGTCTAACAAAACTGATATAGTCTAGTAGTATCTTAGAGATATCAATAGACTTCCTTACAGTTTTATATTTCTTGAGCTCATACTTAGGAACCTTAAGCTTCTTAGATAAAAACAACAGAAATAAATCTTTAGAAATCTTGGGCTCTGATGCTGAATAAAGAGATATCTTATACTCTAGGCTTAGTTTGTTTCTTAGATTTACCTGGTTTTTAGACAGGAACAAAATTGCTTTAGTGGACTTTACGTCATTGATACAGTAGTCTACGATTTCATTGATTATATCAAAACTTTCTACATCCAGAGTATGGGTGTATGGCATGTCTTGTATGTTATACCAATTCATGGAATACTGTATCCATTTTAAACTAGAGCGTTTCGCGGCATTATCCCAGTGGTTTAGCTTAAATACATCTATCTGTTTAATCTTCATCTGCCACTCAGAATAGCTAGCAAACTCGCCAGCGTTACTAAGCTCGATGACCCGTTGCGCCTCGGCGTAGATTTCTCTAGCAACAGCCTCTCCGGATATAGATAATAAGTGATCACGATGCTTAAGTAAATACTCAGTAATTTGAGCATCAAATGCTAAACCATTAAAGGATATATGCCTTTCGTTATTCTTGATATTACCATCTAAGAACTTGAGTAGTTTAGACAGATCATTGCGTAGCCTATGAATTATAAAAACGTGTTGAGTTTCTGTGTTAATATCCTCGAATACACCCACGAAGAGGTTGGACATTGTTTCATAGTCCATTACATATCCATATGCCATATCATAGTTATTAATGTAAAAGCCGGGGTGTTACCCCCGGCCTCTACTGCTTACCACTAAACCCAAAAGGGTTATTTTTGACTCGCTGCGGAGTCTGATAAAATCTCAGTTACTATAACTTTAATCTCTTCAGGATTTACGCTGTGAAGGTCGATTAAATTCATAATGGCTGTTTTATCATCAATATAGTATTCTTGGAAAGTCTCAATTGTTTTACGCTCTTCCATTACTGCTTTACCACTAGGACGCTTGGTTACTTTAAGCGTTCTAGGGTCTCCATTGTCATCTAATCTTGGTAGCATATGTAAAGTTTGCTTAGAAACTTTAGAGATAACCACCATGATTTTGCTCTCTGGGTCCATTATACATTCTACATAAGGGCAATCGTTGCTTACAGGTATAAGCTTTGCTGTTTGCTTGCCATTCCACGTTGATTTGATAGCAAGCATTGTTGGTTTAATACTGTTGTTTTTCATTATAATTTTTTGGTAAAGTTAGCTAATTAACGCGCTTCTATCAAAATCTTCCACTAAAGATACTAGTGATTCCTTTTCTAAATCTGGCATAGAGCATAGCTCGCCGACGCTTTCTAAAAGCTCTTTAGGAACATCTAGTAGTTTCGCATAGATTTCAAAATATTTTTTTGGATTCAAGAAACTGTCTATGTAGACAGAACTTGAAGAATTACCACCAAAGAATTTTAAGATGATATTCTTCTGATTATTACTAAACTTTGAATATTTACCGCTTAGAAGGTAATACCAGTCAGATTTATGATTAGACATATCAAATATGTAAAGTCCTGTTTTATCATCTACAAGATGAAATCTTTCAAAGTATTTAGAGCTTCGTAAATGGGTCTTTTCAAAGTTTATAAATTCTGCATCCTCACGCATGTGATATTTGCATATCAAACGCATGTCTTCAGGAACAAGGTGCCCCACCCATGAAATATAAGTTTCAATGGGTGTGACACTGCTTCCTCGTTTAACACCTAAAACCGGATACATAAAGGCTTTAGATTTTTGGAAATAATCCGTGTACAAAGATTCGATAACCATGGGGTTTACAGTTTTACATTACCAACTAAGAACTCATAGGGAAGACTAAATGAGCGATTTGAGTAATGATAACTTGCTTTGTTGAGTACATCTGTAAGACGTTCTTGCCAAACATTCATAGTTTCGTCTGTAACATCAAAAACATAGCACATGTTGAACTTATCAACTACCACAAAGTGAAAGTTGATTTTCCACATATTAGCGTCTGGTTTACTGAGAACTAACTCGTGGTGAACCATTCTGACGTAGAGTGCTGCCTGTAACCAATAATTATAGAACTCTATTGTTGTTGGAAACTCGCTGAGTGTTTTACCACTTGTCTTAAGGTCACATATTGTTATAACCTTCTTAGAGTGGTCAATGGTTATATTATCAATTATACCCTTTAAACCAAAAGGGTAAACTGGTCTATAATCCCTTGATATAAACATCTCATTGTATACTTCTTGTAACTCAAACTGTGCCTCTGTGTTTAAAAGCTCACAAGCCCGCTTGTTTTGCTTTACTGCCACAACGGCCTCTTCACAAATTCTCAGTGTCTCTTCGTCGATTAAATCTTTACCTAAGCTTGATTTGAGGTACGAGAAGTATTGTTTGGATTGGTCTGTGATAATCTTTTCGAGTCGCTTCTTATCACCTGTCAAATGTACATCTTTTTTGTCATCTACCAAACTCTGATAGAGATTTATTTCCTGCATGTGTGCAAGTATCTCTTTATCATAGTCTTCTAGATTTTTCTCAAATTCTTCTTGTTTTAGAAAATGTTCTTTGAAAATGTAATCTACAATTCTCCGTATGCTATCCCCGGGAAGATTCGTGGGAACAACCACAAAGAAATCGTCAAAGTGTCCTTTATCAAGAATAAGACTATGTATAACCTTACCTGTAATCAAATAAGATTCTACTTTGTCTTCTCTTTCATTAAGGATGTAGTGCTTATAGAAAGCTGACGGTGAATACAGTAGTTTGTTTAGTGAGGAGTAGCTAAAGTAAAAATCTCCAGCGTAGAATTCTCCTTCTAGTGCAAGTTCATCAAAGTTCATTTTCTTCTTTACGTTTATCGTTTATTTCTATTTGTTCAAGAACAGACTTAGCAATTAAAAATTCTGTGTCTATGAAATCGCAGTCTATTTCATGATAAGGGAACATATATTTTTCAACTACCCATTTGTGTTCAGAAAACATATATCCTGATTCTAGCAGATGTTTAGAGTCGTTTTCAATACATTTTTGACCACCCATAGCACTACGAAATCTATATGGTGTACTCATTTCTCCTTTATTTAACTTTGTTCTAACAAATTGCACAACAGCTTGAAAGTTAACATGTTTGAAATAATCAGAATAGGCAAAACTTTGATAGTTAAGATTCAGCAGCAACACTATATAAAATAGAGATTCTTCAAAATCACAAGAAGCTATTATTTCTAGAGCTGTATCATGATTAGACCGGTCTTGGCTTTGTAACATGTTGTTTAATGACTCAAACAACTCTTTATCAATAACTGTTACATTGATTAGCTTAGTAACCTCTGAAGAGTTAATGATTTTTATGTTGTTCTGCAGTGCATAAATTAAAGCCTGTAATTTTTCATTGTTTAACTCTACATAGTGACGTAAGTCTATACATATTATATCACCATCTTCATCTTTTCCACGTGCAGGATTAGTGAGAAAATTTACTGTTAAAGGATCAGGTGCATTTAATAAATGACTAAAATAGTTATTTCTGTAAACAGAGTCTGGTTCACATAGAATTTTTCTAAGGTCATAATCTACTCTAATCGAAAGTTTAGTTATAGAATGAGCTTTACACAGTTCTACAATTTTTGCAAACTCTGATTTTATAGTTTCTCTTTCTTCATCACTGTATCCTTGTCTATAGTGTAAATCAAACTTTACCCAGTTGTGAAGTTCATCTAGATAGATTAATTCATGAGCCCAGGTATACTCTATCATGTTGTCTATGTAACTATCTTTATTAATAACTAAGTAATCAGCTTTTTGAATATCTCTTTTTACCTGTAGAGTTTTATTGTCTTTAAGGGCGCCGAGTTTAGCTCTTGGAATTTTACAGGACTTATCTATGAATATACTAGGAAAGTTACTAGTGTCAAAAGTCGATAAGTTTAAATAACTCTCTATGTGATTTTTAAGAGGATCTCTATCATCATCTGCTATAATCAACGGATTTTCAGATAGTTTAATTGTTTTGAAACCAAACTCTTTTTTAAAGATTACATCAACAGTTATGTGTGTTGGCTTAAGCATAATAGTTTGTTTTTAGCGGGATGGTTGTTACGCCATCCCGCTGAGTTAAACATTGATTAATTATTCCTTTGTGTTTCTTTACATTTGAAAAGACTGGAAGCTGAATTAGCTCGCAGCCATCTTTACTAATTCTGGATTAGTCATAATTTTCTGGAACTTCTGTTTGTTACCAGATAATAATGCACGTACAATAAAGTACTTAATATCCTTAGTAAAGATTTCCTCATCTGTAGAAACAGTAATGATTCTTTGAATCATATCTGGGGTAACAGGATTGTTTTCTGCATGCGTTAATGCATAGTTTACAATCCGCGTGCCCATTACACTAGCAATATCTGCTCTGTAATTATCTCCTCTACCAATGTTGGTGCGTAAAGCACCTACAATGTATGACATATCTTTGCTGAAGATATCTTTTGGAGATAATAGTTTATCAAGTTTGTTGTTGATAAACATGGTAAACATGCTAGCAAATTCATTACCAACAGAACCTTCACCAATCATTTGAATCAAACCTAGTGAATCCTCAAAAGATTCAATACAAGAGATTGAGTTGAAGAACGTAGTAATGCTACGAGGGTTGAGTGTGTCAGTAACTAACTCTGGATTCAACAACAAAAAGTTGATGCATCGAGTGTCAATATTGACTTTCTCTGCCCAGCGGGCCCATACATCAATGTCAAATTTAGTTTCAACAGTGATAAAACGAGTCTTTTGAGCATTGTCAAGAGATGTAACTTGATAATTACCATTGTCTGGGTTAGTGGTTAATACAACGTGCCAGTTCTTTGGTAAACGCCAAGAAATATATTCTTGCCGGTCAATGATTTCCATACAAGCTTGCATGAAGCGGTGATCGGCGCGGGTATAATCATCAAGGATTAAGAAGCCACCTTCACCACGGCCCTGAATCCACTCAGGAGCAGCATGAGTCATACGCTTTGCCCCGGTGGGTTTATATTTAGCTTGAATATACATTGACATTACTGAATCTTGAATCCAAACTTTTTTACCGTCATCTTTTACCATCTCAAATTCTTTGACGGGAAAACCAACAAGGTCACCTAATTCCTCAATCTGAGATAAACTCAGTTTTACAATTTGCATATTAAGCTCTTCAGCTAATTGAAGTAAAGATGAAGTCTTACCAAGACCAGCTTCGCCTTCGATATTTATTGCTACAGGAACCTTTCCTTCTCCTTGAATGTGTTGATTGTTTTTTACAATGTGACGTAAGAAATCTTTTAGTTCGTCAAGATTTAGTTTTACTACGTTGTTCATGTTGATTTAATTAATTGTTTGTTTGTTTTTCTTCTAATTTAACTACTTGTCCGGGTAAGTGATCAAAGTGTGTGGACACTGATGATACTACCCATAATACTTTACCTTTTACATCAATTGGTGCAGGTGCTTCTCCATCTGTAAAGAAGATTAGCGCCGTGTACTTTTTAAGATTCTCCCTGTAATAATCAATAATAGGTTGAAAATCGGTGCCACCACGACCATGAATAGTAAACTCTTTTTTTCTAGGATTGAATTCCTCAATAGAAGAGATTGCAGCGTCAGTTTGTGCAACAGTGATTTTACCACCAGTTTTGTGGATATGAACTAGTTCATTCACAAATTCGTCGAGCTCATCCTTTTTAACAGACCCAGATGTATCAATAGCAACAAGCAAATGCTTGTGATACTTAATCTTTAAACCTGGATTATCTTCATAGCGTTTGTTATACTTACGTCTTAGCTTCTTTGTGTATGGTATATTAGAACCACCACTAAAGCGACGTAAATACTGACGCCAATCAAACTTTGGAGGAATGTCTTGTAGTAGTTCTAATAGCTCTGCTACTTTACCGGGCATAGTACCTCGTGTTTTAACTGCAGATTCAGCTTCTTTAAGTAAATGTACAGTTTGTCTTTTAAGAAGCTGTTTGTCAGCATCTGATAAACCTTCAAACTCTTTCCATGTTGGGTGATCACAAGGAAGCTCATCACCATTGTCCATTTGTTCAAAAAGTTCATCTGCAGCTTGACAGCCACAAGTACCGTTTTTCTGATATTCTTCCTGAGCGTTTTGTAAAGCTTTGTAATAATAGTCGCTGCCGGCTTTATTTTTTAGATTTAGTTCAGCATAGTTTTCTATGAAGATACCTTCTTGGGGTAAATCTTCACGCTCAATATACTGGTTAATCTCCATGTCAGCGGCTACATTGAATAGCTTTTTATCAGCATAACTATCTTGCATGTACAGGTGAAAGAAAGCAATGTGCATAAGCTCGTGTTTCAAAATACCTTCTTTGACATTAGGCTCTAAGCCATCCCAGAATTCTGGGTTTATGCATAGTTTGTAGTTAATGCCCATTTTTGCAACACCTGCGGTGGGTACTTTATCCTTGTTAAACTCTTTACTAAGAGACAAGGCGAATATCCCATAAAAGGGTTCTTTTAGCATAAGATTTTTTACTGTCTTTGCTAGGTTTTCATGTCTGTTCATAATATTTCAAAGTTAAATTTTACGGTATAACCCATTGTTTTTAGATTGACTAAGGCTTCTGCAGATCTTGACATCTCATGAAGAACTAATTCTAAAGGCCCTAACTCATCAGTATAGTTTATTATGTCTAAAACTTGAGTATAGGATGTTATTTCAGAATTAGAATTGTAGATTGTTGCCAAACTTGTAAAATTAGCCTCTTTAAATTCAATAGGTATCCCGCGAAGTTTAATTAGAGCTAACCATAATTTAGCTACCATTATGTCTTTGCTATCAATAATAAACTTAGCTACTAATTTATCATCGTTTCCTGCTTTTAATTGTTTACATACATTTTCAAATTCATCTATTAAATCACTCATTTTCTAAAGCATTTAGTTTTTCATATACTCGTTGCCACACTTCGTATTTTAACCTGTAATCTTTTAGTTTACCAAGTTCTTCTACCAGATATAATGCTTGTTTAGCAATGATTATAGCATCGCTAATAACATGCTTATCTAATAGTTCTTTTACTTTTTTTTCAGCCTTAAGTTCTACAAATTGTTTCGACATGCGAATTCAGATATAAGTAATGCATCAACTATTCCATCATGAGGTTTATTCTTAGGATTAGTTCTTAGCATTTCTGGATTAAACATTCTGTTAGCTGCTACTAAAGCCATTGCTTTAGTGTCGTTAGCGCTACTTTTTGCCTTAGATATCACCGGTATTCCCAGGAAGATATCTTTTTGCCAGGTTTTAGGTGGCACCAAAACATATTTGTAACCATTAGCCACGGCACACATTTCTATAGCCCCAGATTGATGACCCATTGAAAATGCGGTTGTTTTGCTGGTACCAAAGATTACACCAACCTTTTCTATAACCAGAACTACGTCTGAGTTATCACCTGCTAAACTTGTTATAAGTTTGTTTAGCGCGTGATAGTCGAGCTCCTTCTTTATCAAGGGCATTGTGTGAATCTTTATTTCACTTTCAGGTAAGTTTTTGTCGCGGTATACAATAGCACCATTCTTACCGGGGTCAATAGCAATGTATTTACTCATGGGTTTTTATTTACTTCTTTAATAATCTGTTCTACTTCTGAGATGTATTCATAGATAGTTTCATCTACAGGAGCGCCCTCATCAATTTCTTGACAACAGCTTAGATACAATACAAGAAAGCTTGTGCTTTCATCTGGAAACTCTTTAGACTTACGTTTCATGTAGTCTTCAAAGTCTTTTATAGATGTTTTTTTAGGATCCTCCATATTTCTGTTTGTAAGAGGTTATTAACTCATGTCTTGTTTTAGCTAGGCCGTGGTTTTTTACACAATCTGCCAAATCTTTATCTAAAGATATGTTTACACTTTTAATATTAAAAGTTTCTTCATATTTCTTTGAGGATTTAATACCGGCATCGTCATTATCAAATACAACGATTACGTCTTTAAACTTAGATTTTAGTTTGGTCATTGTTTTCTCCGGGATAGTAGTGTTCTCACTATCTGGTGCAAGTTGTGTAGCATTACCAAACTGCAGTAATGTAAATGCCATCAGGTCTTTTAGAGAAGCTAGTATAAACAGCAATTCTTTGTTGTAGTCTATCTGTTCTAAGCCTTGAATATAAGGCTTGACTTTCAAGAACTTAGCTGTTGTACTATAAGGTTGATAAATTTTGTAGAGAGATCCGTCTTCTTTAAAGTAACCATAGGTATAGTTTTTAGCAATCTTGGAGTATCTTATTTCCGTGCCTTTGCTTTTAGAATACGTATAGCTTTCAAGGGGCTGAACATTATAATGCTTAAGTAGAGCACTACCAATCTGATATTTTTGCCAAAACTTTGCATCGTAGTCTGTCCAGTGCCGCATTGAGTAATCTTCAATTTTAAAGATTTCTCTTTTAATGATTCTTGTTTCTGTGTCACCTGTGTTGTTTTTAGAAAAGTCTTCCATGATTTTGTTGATTGCTTGAACTCTGGTTATACCAAATAGTTCAGCAACTAAATCTATGTGATCACCTTGGGCGCCGGTTGAAAAGTCTTTAAACTTATACCTGCCTGTTGGATTAACATAGACAAACATGGAAGGGTTTTTATCATTGGGGTTAAATACAGATTTGATTTTTACATTTTGACCGGTAAGAACATCACAACAGAGATAGTGCTCAAAAACCCATGTAGCGGGCACACTGTCTATGTCAAATACTACATTTTTAGTTTTTAGCATTGTTAGAGATATTTGTTAACTAAAAACCCCGGCTGTTACACCGGGGCTCTAGTTACATTTAGTTAAAGTTCAAAATCTCCTGCTGGAGAGCCAAATGATTCTCCTGTATCAAAAGGAGGTAGATCATCAGAATTACCACCACCTGAGAAAGAAGATACTTCTTTAGCTCCAGGTTTCTTGGTGACATGTAGATTAGCATCGAAAGACATCAATCTAGAAGATCCCTCTTCTACATCATTTCTTTCCATTGCTACTTGACCTTTTCCTGTTCTTGGTAGGAACAAATCATATCTTGTGTAACCCTCGCGGCTAAGATACTCCTTACCACCAATACAGAAATTAATCAAAGCATCACGGAAAGGCTTCTGAGCATTTAGTGCATTAACAAAAGACTCAATAGTGTCATGCTTCTCATCTTGATCATTAAACCAAGATGTTGTATCAGTAGCTTCACAGATAGTTTTAATTGCCCGCAAGATTTCTGTATCACGAGAAACTTCGCGGCCAGTTTTAGTAACACCATCTACATAGGCATACTGACTCATTTTAACACGTCCAACTTGACCTTTGTATTTAGGCCCATCTGGTTTGTCTTTGTTAATAGCAAAACCTTCAAATCCAGGAATCTCTTTTGTTTCTAACTCCAGGATAACATGGTAGGAGTTTTCTACAAAAGTGAAAGGTTCTAGTCTTACTTCAAGAATCTTTGCTGTTACATTTC
>Ga0208018_100045_pt1 | contig 63473 bp, 65 predicted proteins | sample 31_taG_FD_184105 | JGI IMG/M metagenome (GOLD analysis project Ga0208018, IMG submission 184105) | Marine viral communities from the Gulf of Mexico - 31_GoM_OMZ_CsCl metaG (SPAdes) (version 2) | ecosystem: Environmental > Aquatic > Marine > Oceanic | place: Gulf of Mexico | collected 2015-07-12 | reverse complement strand
GATGGTGCTGATCGAGATGATCGCGATCAGGAACAGGCCGCTGGCAATGGCATAGGGCAGGGCGGGGGCTGCGTCATAAGCATAGCCGCCCACCGCCGGGCCGACGATCATCCCGGTCTGCCACGCGATCGAGGACAACGCGATGGCGTTGGGCAGGATCGCCTTGGGTACGAGATTGGGGGCCAGCGCAGACAAAGCCGGGCCGTTGAATGCACGCACCACGCCCAGCAGCACCGCGACCGAGAACAGCGCGGTCAGACTGATATGTCCGGTATAGGTCGTCCACGCGAGGTAGGCCGCGCCCAGGAATTGGAGCCCGATTGTCAGGCGCGAGACGGTCTTGCGGTTGAAGCGGTCTGCGGCGAGGCCGGAGAAGGGCGAGAGCACGAACAGAGGCAGGAACTGCAGCAGCCCGATCAGTGCGAGCTGGCCCGACGCCTCGAACGCGTTGAGCCCGTTGCCGCGCGCGATGGTGTAGGTCTGCCACCCGATGATCAGCATCATGCCGTACTGGCCGACGATCATCGTAAACCGCGCCACAAGGTAGGCGCGGAAATTATGGATTCGCAGGGGGGATGTTTCGAGCGTGGTCTGGTCGGCGTTCACGCAGCACGCCATGACAGGCGCGTCACGGCGACAAAAGCAAATTCTCGATTGCGGGGATCAAGCCCAGCTTGGGCGCGGCGCGATCAGTGGCGGCGGCGCAGGCGGGGGTTGGGTTGCAGTTCGTCGATCATGACGAGGAAATCGTCCACGCGAATGATCCGTTCGAACTGGAAGCCCGCGCGATTTTCCTTGGTCCAGATCAGATAGGCTTCGATCCGCCCGATCACGGGGAAGCTCACGATCACGCGGTCGCCACGCGATCCTCCTTCGGCATTGTCGATCATGAAGCCGTTGGCAGACACGTTGCTGACATGGAAAGGCACGTCACCGCGGCCGAAATAGTCCGCGATCACGTTATAATCGACCGGATGGCGGATCGCCGCCCGCTGATCGGTTACACTCAGATGCGATGCCACAGTCAAACGTCCTCCCGAGGGTCGAGGATCAACCCTGCCTAGGAGACCGATTATCACGCCCAAAGGCTGATTTTGCGTTAAACCCCGCTGTCCTAATTCGGGACAAAACGAAGGCTTTCTAGCAACTTAGGCCCACGAGCCTAACCTACGAGGATACCGTGCTTTTTGCGCCCGAGCGAAAGCCGGCGCTGCTGGCCTTCCTCAACGGTCAAAACCATTCCGGGATCGCTCAGCACTTCATCGTCGAGACGCACCGCGCCCTCCGCGATCTTGCGCTTGGCTTCCTTGTTGGAGGCGGTGAAGCCGATTGCGGTGAGCGCGGCGGGCAGCGACATTCCTTCGCCCAGCGCCAGCGTCGGCAGGTCTTCGCCCGCTCCACCGGCGAAGGTTTCGCGCGCGGTCGCTTCGGCCTTGGTGGCGGCGTCCTCGCCCCGGACCATCGCGGTCACCGCATTGGCAAGCGCGACCTTGGCGTCGTTGATCTCCGAACCCTGGAGCCGTTCCAGACGTTCGATCTCGTCGAGCGGAATATCGGTGAACAGCCGCAGGAAGCGGCCGACGTCGCGGTCGTCGGTATTGCGCCAGAACTGCCAGAAATCGTAGGCAGGCAGCATGTCTTCGTTGAGCCACACGGCACCCGATGCCGACTTGCCCATCTTCTTGCCGTCCGCCGTGGTCAGCAGCGGGGTGGTGAAGCCGTAGAGCTCCTCCCCGCCGGTGCGCCGGGTCAGTTCGATCCCGTTGACGATGTTGCCCCACTGATCGCTGCCGCCCATCTGCAAGCGGCACCCATACCGCTCGGCCAATTCGCGGAAGTCGTATGCCTGAAGGATCATGTAGTTGAATTCGAGGAAGGTCAGCGGCTGCTCCCGGTCGAGCCGCGTCTTGACCGAATCGAAGGTCAGCATGCGGTTGACCGTGAAATGCGGGCCGACATCGCGCAACAGGTCGAGATAGCCGAGGCCGCTCAGCCATTCGTCGTTATTGACCATCACCGCATCGGTGGGCCCGTCGCCGAAGGTCAGGATGCGTTCGAAGGCCTTGCGGATGCTCGCAATATTGGCCGCGATCACCTCTTCGGTCATCAACTGGCGGCTCTCGTCGCGGCCCGAGGGGTCGCCGATCTTGCCGGTGCCACCACCCATCACGACGATCGGCTTGTGCCCGGTCTGCTGCAAGCGGCGCAGCAGCATGATCTGGACCAGGCTGCCCACGTGCAGCGAGGGCGCGGTCGGATCGAATCCGACATATCCTGGGACAATTTGCTCAGAGGCAAGAAAATCAAGTCTTTCCGCATCCGTGATTTGGTGCGTATAGTGCCTCTGGTCGAGCACGTTCAAAAGTTCGGATCGATAAGCGGGCACTGATTCCTCCGGGGGGAAAGATCGGGCCCGCTAGCATGGGGGGTCGTAAATGCAAACGTACAGGTTGGTTCCGCATCCCAGCACGCCGCCGCTCGAAGTGAGCGAAATGTCGGTGACGATGATGCGATTGATGGGTGGCGAGCTGTTGCTGCGCTACCGCATGAAGCAGTCGAGCAAGGTCGTCGTGCCGCGCGGCTTCTCGCATCGCAGTCAGGAAGACTTGTGGCGGCGGACCTGCCTCGAGCTTTTCCTCTACGACCAGAACGGCCGCTACCGCGAATTCAACTTTGCGCCCCCGGGCGACTGGGCGGCGTTCCAGTTCGCATCCTACCGCAAGCTTATCGGCGACTACGTGCCCGAGGTCGCACCGAAGATCGATTTCCAGCGCGGGCCGCAGATGATGACCGTGACGGTGCGCCTGCCTGCGCGACTGCTCGACGGGGTCAAATCCGCCTCGCTGTGCGCCGTGGTCGAGGAAGAGGGCGGGCATCACTCGCTGTGGTCGCTCACGCACCGCCGTGAGGAGCCGGACTTTCACGACCCGATGAGCTTTGCTATCCGCTTCGGCCAGAGCGAACCGGCAAAACCAAAACAGGCCCTCCAGCACGCATGAAATTCGGGATCGACCGGCTTGTTACCGAGCCGGACCTACGCAAACCGCTTGAAGATAAACGGGTCGCGCTGGTTGCCCATCCGGCATCGGTCACGAGCAATCTGGAACACAGCCTCGACGCTCTTGTCGCCGCGGGGGTGAACGTCACCTCCGCGTTCGGGCCGCAGCACGGCCTGAAGGGCGACAAGCAGGACAACATGGTGGAGACGGCGGACGAGACCGACCCCGTCTACAACATCCCCGTGTTCAGCCTCTACGGCGAGGTGCGCCGCCCCACCGGCCAGATGATGTCGAGTGCGGACGTGTTCCTGTTCGATCTGCAGGATCTGGGCTGCCGCATCTACACCTTCGTCACCACGCTGCTTTACCTGCTCGAAGAGGGCGCGAAGCACGGCAAGAGTGTGTGGGTACTCGACCGACCCAATCCCGCGGGGCGTCCGGTGGAGGGCACGCTGCTGGTGCCGGGGCAGGAGAGTTTCGTGGGCGCAGGCCCGATGCCGATGCGCCACGGGCTGACGATGGGCGAGATGGGCCACTGGTTCATCGATCACTTCGGGCTAGACGTCGATTACCGCGTGATCGCGATGGACGGTTGGGAGCCTGAGGGCCCCGGCTTCGGCTGGCCCACCGATCGCATCTGGATCAACCCTTCGCCCAACGCCGCCAACCTCAACATGGCGCGCGCCTACGCGGGCACGGTGATGATCGAGGGTGCCACCGTTTCCGAAGGACGCGGCACCACCCGCCCGCTCGAAGTGCTGTTCGGCGCGCCCGATATCGACGCCAAGGCCGTGCTGGCTGAAATGCGGCGGATCGCGCCCAGTTGGTTGAAGGGCTGCGCGCTTCGCGAATGCTGGTTCGAACCGACCTTCCACAAGCACGCCGGCCAGCTGTGCAACGGGCTGATGATCCACGCGGAAGGGCCGTTCTACGATCACCACCAGTTCCGCCCGTGGCGATTGCAGGCGCTCGCCTTCAAGGCGATCCGCACGCTCTACCCGGACTACGGCCTCTGGCGCGATTTCCCTTACGAGTACGAGCTGGAACGCCTCGCAATCGATGTGATCAACGGCGGCCCGGCTTTGCGCGAATGGGTCGAAAACCCTGCGGCATCGCCGGTCGATCTCGACCGCATGGCCGCCAATGACGAGAACGAATGGCGCGAAACCATCGCACCGCACCTGATATATTGAGAGGATCCCCGCCCATGGACAGACGCCAGTTCGGCAAGCTTGCCGTCATGGGCGGCACGACGGCAATGTTGCCGGGTCTCGCCAGCGCACAGACGGGCGCCGACGCAGGCGCAATGCGCAACCTCGCCGCCAATGCCAAGCCGATCTCTGCCGAAGAGCGCCGCGCACGCGTGGCCAAGGCCGGGGCGCTGATGCGTGCGAACGACATCGATGCGGTGCTGATCGAAGCGGGATCGAGCCTGGTCTATTTCACCGGCATCCACTGGTGGCGCAGTGAAAGGCTGACCGGCGCTGTCATCACCCGCGAGGGCGAGATCGCGGTGGTCACGCCCTTCTTCGAAGAGCCTTCGGTTCGCGAAACGCTCGAACTCGATGCGCAGGTTCTCACTTGGAACGAGGATGAGGACCCTCTCGCCCTGATCGGCAGCTGGCTGGGCAAGCGCGGGCTCGCCAAGGGCAAGATCGGCATCGAGGAAACGGTCCGTTACTTCGCGGTCGACGGCCTTCAACATGCGCTGCCCGACGCCGATCTGGTCAGCGCAAATCCGGTCGTGCGCGGGTGCCGGATGATCAAGTCGCCCGCCGAGCTGGCGCTGATGCAGGTTGCCAACGACATCACCCTGGCCGCCTACCGCCACATGTATCGCAAGATCGAAGCGGGCATGACGCCTGCCGATGTCGGCAAGCTGATCAACGGGGCGACCGTGGCGATGGGCGGCAACCCGGAATTCGCGCTGGTCCTACTTGGCGAGGCAAGCGCCTATCCCCACGGCACGGGAAAGCCGCAGGAGGTGCGCGAGGGCGAAGTCGTGCTGCTCGATTGCGGGTCCAACGTGCACGGCTACCAGTCCGACATATCGCGCAGCTTCGTGTTCGGCAAGGCAAACGACGAGCAGCGCCTCGTCTGGAACCGGATGCGCAAGGGCCAGCAGATCGCGTTCGAGGCGGCGCAGGTCGGCACCGAGGCGGGCAAGGTCGACGACGCGGTGCGCGCTTATTACCAAACGCTCGGCTATGGGCCGGGCTACAAACTGCCGGGAACCTCGCACCGCACCGGGCACGGTATCGGGCTCGACGGGCACGAACCGGTCAATCTGGTGCACGGCGAAACGACGAAGCTGGCCCCCGGCATGTGCTTCTCCGACGAACCGGGCATCTACATCCCCGGCGACTTCGGCATCCGCCTCGAAGACTGCTTCTACATGACCGAAAGCGGCCCGCGCTGGTTCAGCACGCCGCCCAATTCGATCGACGACCCGATCGGGTAGCCTCGCGTCCGGCGATTGCGTCAGTTGCGCCGCGAGCCCTCAGACGGCGACCGCGATCCAGGCGATTGCCATGGCGGCGGGGAGGAACACCGCCTGCGCCAGCACCGTTCCCGCAAAGCGGCTGAGCGAAATCCATACGATCGTGCGGCGAAACAGGGCCTCGTCGATCTTTCCCTCGACCACGTCGTCGGTCATCACCGAGAGCTGCGGGTCGATCAGCGCGAACAGCAGGATGGTCGCGAAACCATTGACCACGGCCGAAAGCTGGCTCGCGGTAACGCGGTATTCGGGCGCGAGATACCCGGCATAGAGCGCGGCGAGAACGCCCACCGTCAGCAGCGCCTGCGCCAGCATATTGGCGACGAGCACGCCGCGCCCGACGCCGAGCGGCCGGCGTAATGCCTTCACGCTGCTCCTGGAGGGTGCCGCCACCGATCGGCGGATGGTCGAGAGCCCCGCCGGAGTCGCCGCACGCAAGATCAGCCGACCGGTGGAACGGTGCTCCTGAAAATGGGCGATGGCGCTGGCGAATAGCCGCTGCGCGGTCGGGACCAGCAGGATACCCACCAGCACCGCGATGCTGGCGCTGGCAAGGACGATGCGAAAGTCGCCCGCCAGAGTGGCGCCGCCCCCGTCTGCCAGACGATCTTCGATGCGCTTTGCAAGGAATGGGCCGAGAAAGCCGTTGGCAGTGCGGCTGACCAGCACGAGCACATTGAACAACGCGAAGCTCATCGCGATCCGCCGGGTGCGAACACCGGCTACGCGCGCCGCATAGGCCAGCGCGCCGATCAGGTTGATGGCGAAGGTGAGCGCGCAAATGACGAAGAGTTGGGTGTCCATCGGCGCAGCTTTAGGCTCACGCCGATCGCCGAGCTATCCCTATCGCGCACCCGCATGATCGTCGGCGCGCAAGGGCGCTACGATTTGGGAGATTCCACGCAGGATCACGTGGGCGTAGCCGGACACCTCAGGCCCCGTGCTTTCGACTCAATTCGCGCATCGCGTCATCCAGCCCGTCGAGAGTCAGCGGATACATCCGGTCATTGACCAGCTGTTTCATGATGCTGGTCGACTGCGAATAACTCCACTGTTTTTCGGGAATCGGGTTGAGCCACACCGTCGCGGGATAGGTGTTGGTCATCCGCTGCATCCACGTGGCACCGGCTTCCTCGTTCATATGCTCGACCGAGCCGCCGGGATGCGTGATCTCGTACGGGCTCATCGCGGCATCGCCGACAAACACGATCTTGTAGTCGTGGCCGAACTTGTGGAGGATGTCCCAGGTCTTCGTCCGCTCCTGCCAGCGGCGGCGATTGTCCTTCCACACGCCTTCGTAAAGGCAATTGTGGAAGTAGAAGAATTCCAGGTTCTTGAACTCGCTGGTCGCCGCACTGAACAGCTCTTCGGTCACCTTGATGAACGGGTCCATCGACCCGCCGACGTCGAGGAACAGCAGCAGCTTCACCGCATTGCGCCGCTCGGGCCGCATGTGGATGTCGAGCCAGCCTTGCTTGGCGGTGCCGCGGATCGTCTGGTCGATATCGAGCTCGTCCGCCGCGCCCTCGCGCGCAAAGCGGCGCAGGCGGCGCAGCGCCATCTTGATGTTGCGGGTGCCCAGTTCCTTCGTGTTGTCGAGGTTCTTGAACTCGCGCTTTTCCCACACCTTCACCGCACGCTTGTGCTTGCTCTCGCCGCCGATCCGCACGCCTTCGGGGTGGTAGCCCGAGTGGCCGAAGGGCGAGGTGCCGCCCGTGCCGATCCACTTGTTGCCGCCTTCGTGGCGTTCCTTCTGCTCTTCGAGCCGCTTCTTGAGCGTGTCCATGAGTTCGTCCCACGACCCCATCTTCTCGATCTGCGCCATTTCCTCTTCGGTGAGGTATTTCTCAGCGATCGCCTTCAGCCAGTCTTCGGGGATGTCGACCTGGTCCTGGCCGTAATCGGTCATGATCCCCTTGAAGACCTTGGAGAACACCTGGTCGAACCGGTCGAGCAGGCCCTCGTCCTTCACGAAGGTGGCGCGCGCGAGGTAATAGAACGCCTCGGGCGTCTGCTCGATCACATCCTTGTCGAGCGCTTCCAGCAGCGTGAGATGCTCCTTCAGGCTGGCGGAGATTCCCGCGGCTCGCAATTCGTCGACGAAGTTTAAAAACATCAGCTTTCCAGTGGCCTGCCCGCAGTTGCGGTTTGGGATCGGGGGGAGGGCGCACGCACGCGCGCGACCCAGCTCACCAGCACGAAGCTGATATACATGAGAAGATACCATGCGCCCAGTTTTGCAGGCGAGACCATGCTCCACCCTGCGGACTGATCGGGATAGGTCCATGCACGCGCGAAAGTGCCCAGGTTCTCGGCGAACCAGATGAACAGCGCGACGAGGAACCAGCCCAGCAGCAGCGGCATCCAGCGCGGCGTGCGCCAAACGGTGAACCAGATGCGGGTGCGCGCGAACAGAACGAACAGCGCGGCGAACAGCAGCAGGCGAGTGTCGGGCAGCCAGTGGTGCGCGAAGAAATTGACGTAGATCGCGACCGCCAGCAGCCACGTTGCCCAGCGCGGCGGATAGGCGCTGAAGCGGAAGTCGAAGATCCGCCAGACGCGCGCGATGTAGCTGCCGACGGCGGCGTACATGAAGCCGGAAAACAGCGGCACGTCGCCGATCCGCAGCACGCTGGCCTCAGGGTATATCCACGATCCGTGCGCGGTCTTGAACATCTCCATCACCGTGCCGACGATGTGGAAGGCGAGGATGACCTTCGCCTCTCCCCAGGTCTCCAGCCTGAAGGCGAGCATCCCGATCTGGATCGCGAGCGCGGCCAGCGTCAGGAAATCGTAGCGCGCGAGAGCCGCGCCATCGGGGTAGAACAGGTGCGTCGCCACCAGCAACGCCAGCATCAGCCCGCCGAACAGGCAGGCCCACCCCTGTTTGAACCCGAACAGCACGAACTCATAAGCCCATGCGTACACGCCCGGCCGCGGCTCGAAACTCTCGAGCCGTTTCCGTACTTGGGCGAACCGGGTTTCGCGCGGCGTATCCAGCGTCCTAGCCCCCCTTGCCGAGCGCCATGATGACCAGCGTGGTGCGCCGTGACGTTGCGGAACGGCAAGCTTCGGGGGAAAATCTATCCGTCATTGTGGCCTCCCTGCCACAAGAACCCGGCTGGCGAAACGCCTTGCGAATACCCTGTGGCTGGCCACCTCCCCCTTGCGCATGGCGATCACCGGCAGGGGTCAAGCCCGTGCTTTATCTGGCATTTCGGAGATCGGGCGAGTTGTGCCGGGGCGCTTCGCCTTGGCATCGTGGGCCTCGGGAGAAGCGCGGGAGAGGGCAAGTGATCGCCATCTAAATAACGCTGGGAGACAAATTCGGTTGAACCGAATCGCTTCTCGGGACCACATTCAAAATATGGTTAAAGGCGCGTTTACGATCGTGTGTACGCTCGCCGTACTTTGTGCGGCCTTCGTTCTATTCAATCCGACGCGCATCCTTATGCAGGAAACGGCTGCCGCAGGGCCGATGGAAGACGTCGTGTTCGTGTCCGATCCGGTCGTCCAGAAGGTGCCCCCGTCGCCCACTCCGCCACCGCCGCCGCCGAAGAAACCGCAGGCTGGCATGCCGCCGCCGGTCGCGCAGGTGCTGCAATCGGGTACGCTGATCGTCATCAGCAAGGCATCTCAGCAGATGTACGTGTTCAAGGACGGGGCCCTGTGGGATAGCTCGCCCGTCTCCACCGGCAAGCCGGGCAAGGAGACCCCGACGGGCATGTTCCCGATCCTGCAGAAGCGTGTCTTCCACCGCTCCAACATCTATTCCAACGCGCCGATGCCGCACATGCAGCGGCTGACGTGGGGTGGGATCGCGATCCACGCGGGCAAGCTGCCCGGCTATCCGGCGTCGCACGGCTGCATCCGCCTGCCGCCCGCCTTCGCCAAGGCGCTGTTCGCGCAAACCGATCCGGCATCGACGACGGTGATCGTGACCGACAATCCGCTGGCATCGGAAGGGCAGGCGAGGCGCCTTGCCGTGGCGATGCCGATGCCGTCGCCAGGTGAAAGAGGCCACCTTCTCCAGCGGCCCGAGCCCAGGCTGGCAGAGCTTGATCTACCGGCACCCGTGCCAGCCGCGACCTCGGCCGTACCGCCGGTCGCTGCCGCCACGTCCGCACCGCCGCCGACCGATTTGCTCGCGCAGACCCAGCCGCCGCCGCGCCCGCTCGCAAAGGGCCAGACGATCCAGCTCGCCGCAAAGAGCAGCGCGAGCGAGGCCGAAGCCTACTGGTCGAACATCACCAGCCGTTTTCCCGAGCTTGAGCGCTACGAAAAGGCGATCATCCCGGCGGTCGTCGGATCGAAGCAGTATTATCGCCTGCGGGTGACGGGCCCGGGCGCGAGGGACATGTGCACCTCGCTCAAGCGCTCGGGCGCAGACTGCTTCCCGGTCTGAGCGACCGGGGAACCGGTCAGCTCTGGCGGCGGCTCATGAAGGCGAGCCGTTCGAACAGCATTACGTCCTGTTCGTTCTTCAGCAGCGCGCCGTGCAGCGGGGGGATCGCCTTGTTGGGGTTCGCGTCCTGCAGCACTTCGACCGGCATATCCTCGTTCAGCAGCAGCTTCAGCCAGTCGAGCAGTTCGCTGGTGCTCGGCTTCTTCTTCAGGCCGGGTACTTCGCGGATGTCGTAGAAAATCTCCATCGCCTTGCTGACGAGGTTCTTCTGGATGCCTGGGAAGTGCACCTCGATGATCTCGCGCATCGTGTCGCGATCGGGGAAGGAGATGTAGTGGAAGAAGCAGCGGCGCAGGAACGCGTCGGGCAGTTCTTTCTCGTTGTTCGAGGTGATGACCACGATCGGGCGTTCCTTCGCCTCAATCCGCTGCTGCGTTTCGTAGACGTCGAAGCTCATCCGGTCGAGTTCCTGCAACAGGTCGTTGGGGAACTCGATGTCGGCCTTGTCGATCTCGTCGATCAGCAGCACGGGCAGCTGAGGCGCCTCAAATGCCTCCCACAGCTTACCCTTCTTGATGTAATTGGAGATGTCGTGGACGCGCTCGTCGCCCAGCTGGCCATCGCGCAGGCGGGCGACTGCGTCGTATTCATAGAGGCCCTGGTGCGCCTTGGTGGTGGACTTCACGTTCCACTCGATCAGCGGAGCATCCACCGCCTTCGCAATTTCATGCGCCAGCACCGTCTTGCCCGTGCCCGGTTCGCCCTTGACCAGCAGGGGACGGCGCAGCGTCACCGCCGCGTTGACCGCCACCTTCAGGTCGTCGGTTGCGATATAGTCCTTGGTGCCTTCGAAACGCTCGATCATGCGGGAGCCCACTTTCCAGTCCTGTTTCGCAACCTGCTAGGGATGCTGGCAGGCCGCCGCAAGGGGGAGGGCGCTCAGTCTGCCAGGGCGAGGATGCGCTTGGCCATCAGCAGCAGGCCGGTGGTATCGACCTCGCTTGCCGGATCCATCTGGCTGATCGCGAGCATGTACCAGCGGCCCGCATCGTCGCGCAGCAGCCAGCTCATGTTGAGCACGCCGGGCTCGGAGCCGCCCTTGTAACCCACGTAATCCCAGTTCGCGGTCTCACTCTCGTCGAACACCGGATTGACGGTCATGATCTGCCGCGCGGTATCATCGGGCAGGGCGGCAAGGACGCGCATCAGGCCGCGCTCGTCCACCATGCTGGCAAACCACTCAACTTCGTCGATCAGGACGGGCGTGCCCGAGGTAAAGGTGTCGAGAAAACGCGCTTCGTCGATTCCTTCGAGATCGAGTGAGGCGAGCATGGCGCGGCGCTGTGCCTCGTCCGCAGCGGCATAGGCGTTGCCCATCTCGCTGGCCTTGATGACGAACATCTCGCGCGTCGAGAGGAACGGCAGCGTCTTTGCGAGGTGGCCATTGCCGCTCGCGCGCATCTCCGCCTCAACCGCGTCGCGGCCCACGGTGTGCAGCACCAGATCGGTCGCGGTGTTGTCGCTGATCGAGATCATAAGTGTTGCCGCCGTGTGCAGCGTCACCGGCGATCCGTCGGGCCAGCTCTGCATGATCCCGCTGGGAAAGCTCTTCGCGTCGAGCGTTACCACGTTGTCCCACGCCAGACGCCCCTCGTCCACAGCCCGTGCCAGCGCGGCGAGCACGTAGAGCTTGAAGGTCGATCCCAGTGCAAACGGCTGGTTCGTATCCCCGTAGGTAAAGATCGGATCGCCATCGAGTGGACCGAACCATGCGGCTTTGGAGCCCGGAAGTGCGCCAATGTCTGCCGATATCGCGTCCTTCCCGGTGGCGACTGGCTTGATGTCGTTCAGCAGCAGCCCTTCGATCTTGTAGGGCTCACTTGCCGACAGGGTCATCGGCCCCGCTGCCAGCGCGTTCTCGAACCGCAGCGTGATTTGTGCCTTGTACGCGCCCGTCGGCTCGACCGATTCGACGCCGACGATCGGGCCCAGCTGCGCGGTCAGCTGCTGGCTGATCTGGGCGAACGTCTCGGCGGAAACCTGCGCGAGGAAGGCCTCGGAAAACACATCCGCTGCATCGCCTTCGCCCCTGATCAGATCGACCACATCGGCAGCACGCGCATCGAGCGGCGATTGCTCGGCCGACTCTTCCTGCGCATGGGCCGGATATGCCATGGGGCCGATTGCTGCCCCAACACTTGCCAGCGCGAGTGCGGCACCCATCATGATTGCGCGCGTTGTCTTGACCTGCATGTTAGTCCTCCCTGCGAACTCGGATTACCACGTTACGGGATTTAGCGAAACTGCTAAATCCTTCGCATCTGCCATTGGAGCCGCCCGATAATGCCTACCGAACACATCACCATTCCGACCGCTCGCGGCTACGAACTGGCCGGTGCGCTCGAACTGCCGACGGGGCTGGTGCGCGGTGCGGCGCTGTTTGCGCACTGTTTCACCTGCACGAAGCAGAGCAAGGCGGCGGTCGAGGTGACGCGCGCGCTGGCGCGGCATGGCATCGCGACGTTGCGGTTCGACTTTACCGGGCTCGGCGGTAGCGGCGGCGATTTTGGGCGCGCGGGCTTTGTCAGCGATGTCGAAGACCTGGTCGCCTCGGCGCATCATCTGGGCGAGCGGTTCGGCGGCAAGATCCTACTGGTCGGCCACAGCCTTGGCGGCGCGGCGGTGCTGGCGGCGGCAGGCATGATCGGCCGTGACCGGATCGCTGCCATTGCTACGATCGCCGCCCCGGCGGACGTTCCGCACGTGCTGGGCAACATCAAGGGCGATCTCGCTGCGATCGAGAAGGAGGGGCAGGGCGAAGTCACCATCGGCGGACGCGCCTTCCACCTCAGCCGCGAATTCCTGGCGAAGACACGCGACATCGACTTGCCGAGCGAGGTTGGCAAACTGAAGCTGCCGATCCTGATCGCTCACTCGCCCACCGACCAGATCGTCGGGATCGAGAATGCCTCTGCGCTGTACGAAGCCGCCAAGCACCCCAAGAGCTTCATCAGCCTTGCCGATGCCGATCATTTGCTGACCCGGCCCGACGACGCGCAGTTCATCGCGGATATTATCGCCGCGTGGGGCGAACGCTACATGCCGATGAAGGAAGACTGGCCGCTGCCCGAGGAAGGCGTGGTCGTGTGCACCGGCCACGGCAAGTTCGGCACCGAGGTCCACACCGGATCGCACCGCTTCGTCGTCGACGAGCCGCGCAGCCATGGCGGCGACGATACCGGCCCGACGCCCTACGACCTGCTCGGCGCCGCGCTCGGCACCTGCACCGCGATGACGATGAAGATGTACGCAGACCGCAAGGGCATCCCGTTCGAAGGCGCACGGGTGGCGGTGACGCACGAGCGCGACCACGCAAAGGATTGCGACCATTGCGAGGAAGATGGCACGCAGGTCCAGGCGCTCAACCGCGTCATCACGCTCCTCGGCGACGATCTGACCGACGAACAGCGCGACAAGCTGATCGAGATAGCGGACAAGTGCCCGGTCCACCGGACGCTGGAAGGCCATCTGCACATCCATACCGAGGTGGGGGAGGGGTAGGCTCACGCCTCATCCAGCGCCTTGGCCTGCGCGGCGAGCTTGCGCGCGGCGCGCAGGTTGAGCCAGACGACGAAGCCGAAGAAGGCGAGTGTTGCCGCCAAGGGTGCGCCGACGTGGTCCACAAGGGGCCAGAGATCGACCTGCCCGGCCGCCATGAAACCGACCGTCGCATAGACCCCCAGCACGCCGGGGATCAGCGGCCCGATATACCACAGCGGCACCTTGCGCAGCTCATCGGCCTGGCGGCGATACTGCGCGAGCAGATGGGTGCGGCATTCCTCTTCGGGGCGGCGCACCTCTGCCGAAGCGCGGCGACGCAAGTTCCACAGCACCACCACTACGCCGAGCGCGACCAACGCCATCGACAGCGCCATGCCGGTCAGGCCGATGCTCGCAAACAGCACTGCTGCCGGGATGGAGAGCGCGAGCACGAACCCGCCCGCTAGATACTCGATCAGGTTGCGGCGGCGCATCTGCCGCTCGAAACTGCTGGTCCGTTGCATCAGGTCATCCGGTTGGGTGAAGGCGTTCTCGGCAGCTTGCGCGTGCCACAGGGTCTGGAGATTATCGGTCATGGTCGATCCTCCGGGAGTTCGAATTGGGCGGCCAGCCTGTCGCGCAGGCGCGAAAGTCGCGTGGCGACAGCGCCGCTGGAAAGGCCGGTAACCTCCGCGATCTCGGCCCCCGAATGCCCTTCGAGCCACAGCAGGATGACCTGCGCGTCGAGCAGGGGCAGGGTACGGATGATCGCGTGAAGACGGGTGAGGGCGTGGCTTTCCGCCAGCGCCGCTTCCCCCACGTTGGCGGCGGGGAGCGTGTCCATCTCGTCAATATCGACCGTCGCGGGGCGGCGGCTGTGCCGGCCGACATAGTCGGCGGCGACATTATGCGCGACGCGGAAGACCCACGTCTTGAGCGCGCAATTGCCATCGAAGCGTTCGAAACTTCGCCACAGCTCCAGATGGATATTCTGCTCCAGATCGCGCGCCTTGTCCGCATCGCGCTCCATCGCCCGGGCGAGCCGCGCGATCGCGGGCGCGAACTGCTCGCCCGCCTGGGTGTAGAGAGTGGCCTGTTGCCCGGTCATGCCCTTTTAGTCGCCGAGCGGGGAGATTTCTTACAGGGGGAAGGGTAATTTTTTTGTAGCTGGCCCCTCATCCAAGCTGCGCTAGTCGCTGGCGCGACAAGCTATGCGATCCTTCTCTCCTAGGGAGAAGGATATGGAGACTTGGCGACGAAGGAGCCTAGTCGGAATTGGATGAGGGGACCAATGAGGCACATCAAGCGAGCCCGCGCATTACGCAGAGCTTCGACCGATGCCGAGGCGCTGCTCTGGTCCCGCCTTCGCAACCGGCAGTTCCGCAATCTCAAGTTCCGCAGGCAAGTACCGCTCGGCCATTACATCGTCGACTTTTACTGCCACGAATTGCGGCTCGTTATCGAACTCGACGGTGGCCAGCATTCCGAGGAAGTCGACCGGACGCGGACGCAATGGCTGGAAAGCGAAGGCTACCGCGTTGTGCGATTCTGGAACCACGAGGTGATGGAGAACCTAAATGGCGTTCTTGCGCAACTGGATCGGCGCATCCGCCCCTCATCCGAGCAACGCTAGTCGCTGACGCGACAAGCTATGCAATCCTTCTCCCATTGGGAGAAGGATATGGAGGCTTGGCGACGAAGGAGCCTAGCCGCAGTTGGATGAGGGGCCAAAACCCTCACGCATCGATCAGCTCGCGATCCAGATCGCCCGCCTTGTTCTGGATGAACTGGAAGCGGTGCTCCGGGTTGCGGCCCATCAGCTGGCCGACGAGTTCCTTCACCGCCGCGCGGTCCTCGAATTCGGGGGGCAGGGTGATGCGGATCAGGCTGCGGCTTTCGGGATGCATGGTGGTCTCGCGCAGCTGTGCGGGGTTCATTTCGCCAAGGCCTTTGAAGCGCGAAACCTCGATCTTCTTACCCTTGAAGACCGTCTCTTCCAGCTCGCGGCGGTGCTCTTCGTCGCGGGCATAGTGGCTCTCCTTGCCTGCAGTCAGGCGGTAGAGCGGCGGCTGGGCGAGGAACAGGTGCCCCTTGCGGACGATGTCGGGCATTTCCTGGAAGAAGAACGTCATCAGCAACGTCGCGATATGCGCGCCGTCGACGTCGGCGTCGGTCATGATGACCACGCGGTCGTAGCGCAGCTGATCGGCGTCGCAGTCCTTGCGAACCCCGCAGCCTAGCGCGAGGATCAGGTCGGCGATTTCGCTGTTGGCGCGGATCTTGTCGGCGGACGCGCTTGCGACGTTGAGGATCTTGCCGCGGATCGGCAGGATCGCCTGCGTCTTGCGGTCGCGCGCCTGCTTGGCGCTGCCGCCCGCGCTATCGCCTTCGACGATGAACAGCTCGGTCTCCGCGCCGGTTTCGCCCGAACAATCGGTCAGCTTGCCGGGCAGGCGCAGCTTCTTGGCGTTGGTGGCGGTCTTGCGCTTCACCTCCCGCTCGGCACGGCGGCGCAGGCGCTCGTCCATGCGCTCCATCACTTCGCCGAGCAGCGCCTTGCCGCGATCCATATTGTCCGCGAGGAAGTGGTCGAAATGGTCGCGCACCGCGTTTTCGACCAGCTTTGCCGCCTCGGGCGAGGTCAGCCGGTCCTTGGTCTGGCTCTGGAACTGCGGATCGCGGATGAAGACCGACAGCAGCACTTCGGCGCCCGCCATCACGTCGTCGGCGGAAATGTCCTTCGCCTTCTTCTGCCCGACGAGGTCGCCGAACGCGCGCAGACCCTTGGTCAGCGCATTGCGCAGGCCCTGTTCGTGCGTCCCGCCATCGGGAGTGGGCACGGTGTTGCAGTACCAGCTTGTCGCGCCTTCGGAGAACAGCGGCCAGGCGATCGCCCATTCGACGCGCCCCTGCGAAACGCCGCCAACTTCCGGGAAATCCTGGCTCCCGGCGAAGGGTTCGGCGGTAACGCACTCGCGCCCATTGATGCGCTGGGTGAGGTGATCGGCGAGCCCGCCGGGGAACTTGAAGGTGTCTTCCTCGGGCACTTCGTCGGGGGCGAGCGACGGCGCGCATTTCCAGCGGATCTCCACGCCCGCGAACAGGTACGCCTTCGATCTCGCGAGCTGGAACAGCCGCTTGGCGCTGAACTTGCGCTCGCCGAAAATCTCCGGATCGGGCGTGAAGCTGACCGTGGTGCCGCGCCGGTTGGGGGCTGCGCCTACGGTCTCGATCGGCCCCAGCGTCTGCCCCTTGGAGAATTCCTGGGCATAGAGCGTCTTGTCGCGCGCCACCTCGACCCGCGTGTGTTCGGACAGTGCGTTGACCACGCTGACGCCGACGCCGTGCAGGCCGCCGCTGGTCGCGTAGGCCTTGCCCGAAAACTTGCCGCCCGAGTGGAGGGTGGAGAGGATCACCTCGAGCGTCGACTTGCCCGGAAACTTCGGATGCTCGTCCACAGGCATGCCGCGGCCATTGTCGGCGATGGTCAGGCGGTTGCCTTCCTCAAGCCGGACCTCGATGCGCGAGGCGTGGCCAGCCACCGCCTCGTCCATCGAGTTGTCGAGCACTTCGGCAGCGAGGTGATGCAGCGCGCGGTCGTCCGTCCCGCCGATATACATGCCGGGGCGGCGGCGCACGGGCTCTAGCCCCTCAAGCACCTCGATCGAGGAAGAATCGTAATCGCCGCTGGAGGTCGGCGTACCGTCGAAAAGATCATCGGACATGCGGCAACAGTGGGACCGCGCGTACCGCTAGACAAGCGAAACGCGCGGTCTGTCCGCAGAATTCAGTGCGCTAATGTCAGCTTGGTCCCGCTCAGAAATTGTCCGGCGCAGGGGATACGACCACGACCTGTCCGTCGCGAACCTCGCGCACTTCCAGCGCGCGTTGCGCCGTCCCGTCGGCTTCGAAGCGGAATGCTCCGTCGAGGCCCAGGAACCCGCCGCGCGCGGTCAGTTCGGAAGTGGGGAAGGGCGTGCCGGGACGCCAGGTGTTGTTGCCTGCGACCCTGAGCGCAAGCAGCACGCTGTCATAGCCGAGCGTCGCGATCCGGTAGGGCGCGCTGCCGAACCGGTTGCGGTAGCTGTCCGAAAAATTGCGGTAGCGCGCGTCGGAGACGGCAGAGAACAAGGCGCCCTGCATCACGCCAGCTGCCGGAATGTCTGCCTCGCCGCTCCACAGCTCGGTGCCGAGCAGGCGCGGCATCAAGCTGTTTTCGGTCCGCAATTCGGCAGCGGCAGAAATCGCGAGCCGCGGGCTGTCGGCAATCAGCACCGTATCGAAACCGCCGCGAGCGCGCAGGCGGCGGGCCGCACTCGCGGCTGCGCCTTCGTTGCGGGTGTAGCGTTCGGTCGCGACGAGCGTGCCGCCGATTTCGCGCAAGGCGGAAATCAGCGCGAACTCCGCCTGACGGCCGTACTCGCCTTCGGGCACCAGTGCGGCGTAATTGCGCGCGCCCTGGGTGCGGGCAAAGGCGACCGTGCGGTGGACCGACTGCGACGGAGTGAGACCCATGAGGTACACATCGGGCGCGGAAACGCTGACGTCGTTGGAGAAAGAGATCAGCGGAATGCCCGCCGCGCGCGCCAGCCCGACGACTTCTTCCACATTGCTGCCAAGCAGCGGGCCCAGGATCAGCTCGTTGCCTTCCGCCAGCGCGCGACGTGCCGCGCCTGCGGGATCGTTGGAGGTATCATAAGTGGTGATGCGCAGGTTGCTGGCATTGGTATCGAGCAGCGCCATGGTGGTCGCATTGGCGATCGACTGGCCGACCCGCTCGTTCACCCCGCTGGTCGGCACCAGCAGCGCAATCCGGTGCCGTCCCTGCCCATCCTGCGGAAGTGGGGCGGGCGTGTTGGGCCGCGGAATCGGCGGCGGCGTCGCGGCATCGGTGCGATTGCCGGTGTTCGGCTGCGAGGTCGGCGGGGGCGGGCTGGTGGGCGCTTCGACTTGCGGAATGATCTGACAGCCGGCGAGCAGCAGGCCTGCTCCGAAAGCGAGGATCAGTTTGCGGCAGTGGCGAAGGCCCATCATGCTTGCGAATATCCCTTGCGTTGGTCCATGGCGGTATTCGTGAACGACACCAGCGATGCAGCCTCTCACCCCGCCCTTGCGCCTGGCCTGTATATCGTCGCGACACCTATTGGCAATCTGAACGACATTACGTTGCGGGCAGTCGACGTGCTGAAGCGCTGCGATGCCGTAGCGTGCGAGGATACCCGCGTTACCGGAAAGCTCATGCGGCATCTGGGGCTGTCGAAGCCGCTCTGGCGCTACGACGACCATACCGATGCGCGCGACCGGGCGCGCCTGATCGAGAGCATGGCCAACCGTGCGGTCGCGCTGGTGAGCGATGCGGGCACTCCGCTGATTTCGGACCCTGGCTACCAACTGGTCAACGCCGCACGCGAGGCGGGTATCTATATCCAGACCATCCCCGGCCCATGCGCCGCCATCGCGGCGATCACGCTCGCCGGACTGCCGAGCGACCGTTTCCTGTTCGCGGGCTTCCTGCCGGTTAAGGAAAAGGCGCGCGCCGAGATGCTCGCCGAACTGGGCGGGATCGATGCGACGCTGGTGTTTTATGAGAGCGCAGGTCGGCTGACCAAATCACTGACTGCAATCGAGGCGGGGTTGCCCGGTCGCCGCGTCGGTGTGGCGCGCGAACTGACCAAGATGCACGAGGAATGCCGGGTCGATACGCCTGCCGCGCTGATCGCTCATTACGAGGCAAAGCTGCCCAAGGGCGAGATCGTGCTGCTGGTCGAACCGCCCGAGGAGCAGGAAGCGAGCGAAGAGGACGTCGACCGGATGCTGCGCGAGGCTCTGGCGACGGACAAGCCCTCGCAAGCCGCGGCAAAGGTCGCGAAAGCGACAGGCGCAGATCGCAAGGCGCTTTACGCGCGCGCACTGGAACTGCGCGAATGACCGCCAAGCGGGAGCGCGCCGAGAAGGCGGGCCGGGGCGGCGAGGAAGAGGCGGCCCGCTGGCTCGAAGGCGAGGGGTGGGAGATTATCGACCGCCGCCGCAAAACGAAGCTGGGCGAGATCGACCTGATCGCCCGACAGGAGGGGCTGGTCGTCTTCGTCGAGGTCAAGTGGCGGCGCAGCGTGCCCGATCTCGACCTCGCCATCGACGAGCGGCGGCTCGCGCGGGTCGCGGCGGCGGCAGGGGCAGTCGCGCACGAGTACGCCACCGGTGGCGAGGATATCCGGATCGATGTGATCCTGCTTGCACCGGGCGCTGAGCCTCGCCACATCGCGAACGCCTGGATGCCGTGAGATCCATCCAGCAGCGCTCATCCTGAGCCTGTCGAAGGATCGCATTTACTTTCAGCGCGGCACCGAAAAGAAGAACGGCCCTTCGACAAGCTCAGGGCGAGCGGGACAATTAACATGACCTTGAAAACCGCCTTCCAGATGGACCCGATCGAGAGCGTCAAGATCGCGGGCGATAGCAGCTTCGCGCTGATGCTCTCGGCGCAGGAGCGCGGGCATGAGGTGTGGCATTACGATGTGAAGAGCCTTGCGTGGGAAAGCGATGGCTCGCCCGCCGGCAAGATCACCGCCTTCGCGCGGCCCGTTCGTGTGCAGCGCGTCGAGGGCGATCACTACGAATGGCTGGGCGAGCGGCGCGTGATCGACCTTGCGAAGGACATCGACGTCGTCTGGCTGCGTCAGGACCCGCCCTTCGACCTCGGTTACATCACCGCCGCCTTCCTGCTCGACCGATTGAAGGGCACCACGCTGGTGGTCAACGACCCGCGCGAGGTCGTGAACGCGCCCGAGAAAATGTTTGTCCTCGATTACGCGCGCTTCATGCCGCCGACGCTGATCGCGCGCAGGCTTGCGGACATTCAGGCGTTCCAGAAGAAACACGGCGCGGTGGTGGTCAAACCGCTGCACGGCAATGGCGGCAAGGCGATCTTCAAGATCGATGAGAGCGGCACGAACCTGTCCGCGCTGTCCGAAGTCTTCGACAACCAGTGGCCCGAGGCGCACATGGTACAGGCCTTCCTCCCCACGGTCAGCGAGGGCGACAAGCGCATCGTGCTGGTCGACGGCGAAGTCGCGGGCGCGATCAACCGCAAGCCGGGCGAGGGCGAGTTCCGCTCCAATCTCGCGCAGGGCGGATCGGCCGAGGCGGCTCAGCTGACCGCGCGCGAGGAAGAAATCTGCGCCGCGATGGGGCCCGAGCTGAAGCGTCGCGGCCTGGTGTTCGTCGGCATCGACGTGATCGGCGGCGAGTGGCTGACCGAGATCAACGTGACCTCGCCCACCGGGATTGTGGCGATCGACCGCTTCAACGGCACCGATACGCCCGGCGCGCTCTGGGATGCGGCGGAGCGGCGGCATCGGGAGATGTGACGACCAAACTCCCCTCCCCATTGGGGAGGGGTTGGGGGAGGGGCTCCCGGCTATCAGCCGCAGTACACCCCCACCCGGCCTCCCCCTCGAGGGGGAGGAGACCTAGTTCAACTCATACGCCACGGTCGTTACCACCCGCACCTTCTGGAACGGCGTGTTCGCGCCGCTCGAGTCGCAATATTCGCAGTCGACCCCGTCGCGCGCGCTGATCGAAAAATAGCCCTGGCTGGCGGTCTTGATCTTCCCCACCGATGCGCCGCTGTCATTGGCGAATTGCTGCGCGCTTTCGCGGGCGCTGCGGTTGGCCTCGGCGATCATTTCCGGCTTGAGCTCGTTCAATCCGGTGAAGGTGTAGTTGACCGATCCGCCACCCATCTCGACGCCCGCGCGCAGCAGGTCGGCCTGCTTCGCATAGGCGGCACGCGCCTTCATGACGTCATTCGTGCGCAGCTGGATCGAGCGTGAGACGGTGAGATTTTCGGGCAGCGGATTGCCATAGGCATCGCGCGGCTGTTCGCGCATCAGCGATATGTCGCTGTCGGTAAAGTCGCTCGGCTTGAAGCCCGCTTCGGTGAAGAACTTGCGGACGGCCTGCGCCTGCTGGTCGACCGAGCCCTGCACGCTCGCCAGATCGCTACCATTGTCGGAGAAGGATACGGTCCAGGTGGCGATATCGGCGGTGACGTCGCGCTCGGACACGCCCTTCACGGTCACCTCGCGGTCGGCCTCCTTCGCGCGGCGCAAGCCGTCGCCGAGCAGGAAGCCGCTGCCCATCAGCCCGACCATCACGATCGCGACCGAACCCAGCACCACCACGCGATTGTCTTCGATAAACCCGGCCATCCCTCATTCTCCTCGACAAGTTGGCAGCGGCGCGGCCCCCATTGGCCGGATTGCCCTGCGATCAACCGTGCATCTATATCGACGAGTCGAGCTTAACGCGCGATGAAACGTTTCATTTTGTCGACGAATTGAGTTTCCCTGCGACGAGCTGCATTTGCGCGCTCACCCATGGCTCGCAACTTTCGTGCGCTGCGGGCATTGGTCCGCCATGCACGACGCCATTCTCACGATTATCGACCGTCTCGGCTATCTCGGCATCGCGATCCTGATGGCGCTGGAGAACATCTTTCCGCCGCTGCCGTCCGAAGCGATCATGGGCGCAGGCGCACTCTCGATGGCGAATGGCGGGATGCAGTTCTGGCCGCTGCTGATTGCGGGCACGCTGGGCACGCTGGCCGGCAATTACATGTGGTACTGGATCGGGGTGCGGGTTGGATACGAGCGGCTCGGGCCGATTGTCGACCGCTGGGGGCGCTGGCTGACGCTCGAGTGGGAGGATGTCGAACGCGCGGTGCGCTTCTTCCGCAAACACGGCCAATGGGCGGTGTTCGTACTGCGCGCGACACCGGTGATGCGGACCATGATCTCGCTTCCCGCAGGTCTCGCGCGGATGAGCGTGTGGCGCTTCCTCGTCTTCACCGCTGCCGGAGCGGCGATCTGGAACGCGCTGCTGATTGCGGGCACCGTGTGGATCGCGAAACGCTTCGCCGAGGCGCAGGAGTGGCTGGGCTGGGGCGTCGTTGCAATCCTGATCGTCGCGCTCGCCGGCTATCTGTGGCGGTTTGCGACGTGGAAGCCGCGCGCCGAGCGCTAGTCGCCCCGCTCGCGCGCCTCGGCTTCTCTGGGGTGCGCATTGCGATAGGTATCGAGCAGGCGCGCCGCATCGACTTCGGTATAGATTTGCGTCGAGCCGAGGCTCGCGTGGCCGAGCAGTTCCTGCAGACTCCTGAGGTCCGCGCCCGCGCCGAGCAGATGCGTGGCGAAGGAATGGCGCAGCGCGTGCGGCGTGGCGTTGGTGGGCAGGCCGATTTCGGCGCGCACCTCTGACATCGCCTTCTGCACCACTCCGGGTGATAACGGCCCGCCCCACGCGCCCCGGAACAGCGGGGTGTTGGGCGCAAGGTCGTGCGGACAGGCGGCGACATAGGCGGCGATGGCTTTGCGGATCGCGGGCAGGATCGGCACCACGCGGGTCTTGCCGCCCTTGCCGGTGACGCGGATCGTTTCGCCGATCTGCGCGTGTTCTCCGGTCAGCGACAGCGCTTCGCCGAGCCGCATCCCCGCGCCGTAGAGCAGCAGCAGAACCGCCCGGTCGCGCAACCCGGTCCACTCCTCGCGCCGCTTCTCACCGACCTTCTCGGCAATCTGGACCGCATCGTCGGGCGTGACCGGGCGGGGGAGGGTGCGCTTGATGCGCGGTCCGCGCTGGCGCGGAGCCTGCGCATCGTCGAAGCCCGCCTCTCTCCGCGCGAAAGCGAGGAAGGCGCGCAAGGCGGACAGTTCGCGCGCGGCAGAGCGGTTGGACAGGCCATCCGCACGGCGGCGGGCGAGCTGCGCGCGCAGGGCAGGGGCCTCCAGCTTCGCAATCGCCTGCCAGTCGGTCGCATCCGTTTCATCCAGTAGGCGCTCGGCGGCGCGGACGTAGGCGCGCACCGTATGCGGAGACAGGCGACGCTCGGTCGCGAGGTGGCTTTCCCAGCGGGCGAGCAGCCCGCTCATGCTGCTACAAGATGCGCCGGGACGAGCTCGGCCAGCAGCGCGTCGAGCAGCGGCATGCCCTGCGGGGTGATCGTCAGCCGGTCGCCCTCGCGCTCGACGAAACCGAGGTCGGCGTAGAACGCGGCGCGCCTGGCATCGACCAGCGCCTCGGGTGTCGTGTCAAACCGCGCGGCGAGCTCTGCCAAGTCGAGACCTTCGGCCAGCCGCAACCCCATCAGCAACGCCTCGCTCAACTGCTCTTCGCGGGTAAGCACGCGCTCTTCGGCCATGCCATGGCCGTTCTCTGCCACGCGGCGCAGGAACGCCTCGGGCTTCTTGTGCCGGATCGTCGCCATCCCGCCGCGCCGCCCGTGCGCGCCCGGGCCGATCCCGACATAGTCGCGGTAGCGCCAGTAGGTGAGGTTGTGATGACTCTCAGCACCGCGCCGCGCATGGTTGCTGATTTCGTAGGCCGGGAGCCCCGCCGCCCGCATGTGCTCCTGCGTCTGAACGAACAGGTCCGCAGCCTCGTCCGGGTCCATCGGGGTGAGACGCCCGCGCGCGACTGCTCCGGCGAAACCTGTGCCCGGTTCGATCGTCAGCTGGTAGAGCGACAGGTGCTCGGTCCCGAAGGCGAGCGCGCGTGCAAGTTCCGCCTCCCACGCTTCGGCAGTCTGTCCGGGGCGCGCGTAGATCAGGTCGAAGGTCACGCGCCCGAACAGGCCTTGCGCGCTCTCCACCGCGGCCATCGCCTCGGCAGCGCTGTGCTCGCGCCCCAGGAAGGCCAGCGCTTCGTCGTGGAGCGATTGCACGCCCAGCGACACGCGGTTGACCCCGGCGGCGCGGAAATCGGCGAACTTGCCCGCTTCGTATGAGGTGGGATTGGCCTCCAGCGTGATCTCGGCGTCGGGCGCGAGGCCCCACAAGCGCTGTGCCTGCTCGATCAGCGCCCCCGCCAGCGCCGGCGGCATCAGCGAGGGCGTGCCACCGCCGAAGAAGATTGAGCCTACACGGCGGCCTTCCGTCAGCGCATGCTCGTGCGCCAGATCGGCCAGCAGCGCGGCCCGCCACGCGTCGGCATCCACATTATCGCGAACATGGCTGTTGAAGTCGCAATAAGGGCACTTCTTCAGGCAGAAGGGCCAATGGATATAGAGCGCAAGATCGTCTGCGGCGGACATGGTGGGAGGTATATCACCTTCATGATCCCCAGCGAAAGCTGGGGTCTTGATCGGGGAAGCGATTTGATCGGAGGGAGGTCCCTGCTTTCGCAGGGACTCGCGCTTGTTGGTTAGCCGAACTGCTCGGCGACCAGCTTGGCGAAGGCGTCGGCGCGGTGGCTGATCGTGTGTTTTTCCTCAGGATCGATCTCGGCGAACGTCTGCTCGCGGCCCTGCGGCACGAACACCGGATCGTAGCCGAAGCCCAGTTCTCCGCGCGGCGGCCAGGTGAGCGATCCGGGCGCAATGCCTTCGTACACCGCGTATTCGCCATCGGGCCACGCGAGCGCCAGCGTGCAGTGGAACGCCGCGCTGCGATCCACGCCCGGCCCCTGCTGCGCGAGCAGGCCCTCTACCTTGCCCATCGCCATGTACCAGTCGCGGCCCGGTTCTCCTTCGAACCACTGCCGCCCGGCCCAGTCGGCGGTGTAGACACCCGGGCGCCCATCGAGCGCAGCGACCGACAGCCCGCTGTCGTCGGCGAGCGAAACGATCCCTGACCCTTGCGCCGCAGCACGCGCCTTGAGCAGCGCGTTCTCGACGAAGGTCGTGCCCGTCTCCTCGGGCTCGGGCAGGCCGAGCGCACCGGCCGAGATGCAGTCGACTCCATAAGGGGCGAGCAGGGCCGAAATCTCTTTCAGCTTGCCCGCATTATGCGTCGCGATGACGAGCTTGCCCGAGCCGATGCGGCGCGTCATCCCCGCACCGCCGCGTCCTGTGCCTTGAAGATCTCGCCGCAGCCCATCTGCGAGAGGCGCAGCAGGCGCAGCAGCGCTTCTTCATCGTAGGTCGCGCCTTCGGCGGTGGCCTGCACTTCGGCGATCTTGCCGCCTTCGATCAGCACGAAGTTCGCGTCGGCATCGGCCGAGCTGTCCTCGTCGTAATCGAGATCGAGCACCGGCGTGCCCTTGTAGATGCCGCAAGAGACTGCTGCGATCTTGCCGGTCATGGGATCTTCGAGGATCGCGCCCGACTTTTTGAGGCTGTCGATCGCCAGTCGCAGCGCGACCCACGCGCCCGAGATCGACGCCGTGCGGGTCCCGCCGTCGGCCTGGATCACGTCGCAATCGAGCGTGATCTGCCGTTCGCCGAGCTTCTTCATGTCGACCACGGCGCGCAAGGAACGCCCGATCAGCCGCTGGATTTCCTGCGTCCGGCCCGACTGCTTGCCGCGTGCCGCCTCACGGCTGCCCCGGGTGTGCGTCGCGCGCGGGAGCATCGAATACTCGCCGGTGACCCAGCCTGCGCCCTTGCCGCGCATCCACGGCGGCACGCTGTTCTCGACGCTCGCGGTGCACAGCACGCGGGTGTCGCCGAAGCTGATCAGGCAGCTGCCCTCCGCATGCTTTGTGAAGCCGGTTTCGATAGAGATGGCGCGCATTTCGTCGGGCGCACGTCCTGAAGGTCGCATTGGGGGAAATCCTCTGATCTGTATGGTCGCCAGCGCCCTAGCGGCCTATTCATCGGGTGGCCAGTAGACATGCCCCATCAGGTATGGCTCCGAGGCATGAAAGGCATCGCTCATGATCCGATTTGTACCGATCTCCATCGCCGCTCTCGCGCTTACCGGCTGCGTCACGCCGGGCGAGGGAACGGATGCACAATCCGCTCCCACGATCGACTTCAGCGTCGCCCCCTGCTTCGGCTTCTGCCCGGACTTCGCACTCTCCGTAACGCCGGAGGGCGAGGGGACGTACGAGGGGCATAATTTCGTCGCCAAGCGGGGCGAAGCGCGCTTCATCGCCAGCGAAGAGGATTATCGCGCCTTCGCCCGCCGACTTGCGCCGTTCCGCCCCGAGAAGTCGGTCAGCTATGGTTACGACAATTGCGACGGACCCGTGGCAACCGACTCACCCAGCGTGACGGTCACCTGGCGCGATCCGGGCGAGGAACCGGTCACGCTCAACTGGTACATGGGATGCCGCCAGCCGGGCCTCGCCGATAACAGCGAAGCGCTCTACAAGGCGTGGGAGGAATTGCCGGTGGACGCTCTGGTCGGGGCGGATGAAGACAGGCAAAATTTCGGCCGACGGGGCGAATAGGTATTCGCGACTTAGGGGCCATGAGGGGGGAGTAAGAGAATGCGGTTTCCAATTGCCATTGCCCTGCTGCTGGCGGGCTGCGTCGGGGTGACCGACAATGCCGCCTTGGCGAGCGCCGACAGCGCGGCCACCGATTGCGGCGCACAGTGCCCGGTGATCTTCCACGAGGTGACCTCGTGGGGACGGCAGGTGTACCGATCCGAACTCGAGCCCGACGGGTCTTTCCTTGCCGACCGGCTCGACTTCAATTCCGGCGAGGTCACCGAAACCATCCGGCGCGAACTGGGCGTGGAGGGCTATCGCGCCGCCTATGCAGCGCTCCAGCCGCTCGAGAATGCGGACAACCGGTCGATCTTCTGTAAAGGGGCGCCGTCCGACGGGCCCTATGGAGCGTACACCTGGGACGAGGGCAACCGGATCAGCATCTATTACGGCTGTTACGGTGTCGATCCCTCGCTCGAACCGCTGGCCGATGCGGAGGAGGCCTATACGGCCATCGTCAATCCGGACGGGGGATGACATCGCGAGGATTGCATCGCTTCGGATGATCGCCCAGATTTGGCCTTGATGAACACCCCGCCGCTCACCGAACTGACCGACCGGACGCGCGATATCTTTCGTCTGGTGGTGGAGCAGTATCTTGCGACCGGGCAGCCGATCGGGTCGAAAACGCTGGCGCAGGGCGGGGCGGTCGACCTGTCGCCGGCCTCCATCCGATCGGTGCTGGCGGACCTCGAAAAGCTCGGCCTGCTCGCCGCGCCGCATGTCTCCGCCGGGCGCAAACCGACCGAGAGCGGATTGCGGCTGTTCGTCGACGGGATGATGCAGATCACCCAGCCCAACGTCGAAGAACGCCGCGCAATCGAAGCGCGGCTGGGCGATCCCGGCCCGCTGGAGCAGCGGCTCGAAGCGGCCAGCGCGATGCTGTCCGACCTGTCGGGCGCGGCGGGGATGGTGCTGGTGCCCACTGCCGAGCGACGGCTGGCGCAAATGAGTTTCGTTCCGCTCGACCCCACCCGCGCGCTCGCCGTGCTGGTCGATGCCAACGGGCAGGTAGAGAACCGTCTGATCGAGATCGCCGGGGTCGATCGCGGCGCGCTCGACAGTGCGTCCAACTATCTCTCGGCGCGCCTCGCCAATCGCAGCCTGGGCGAAGCGCTCAAGGATATCGAGGCGGAGATTGCCAGCGGGCGCAGCGCGCTCGACGAAGTATCCGCCGACCTCGTCCAGCGCGGGATCGCGATGTGGAGCGAGGATGCAGACCGCAGCCCGGTGTTCATCGTGCGCGGACAGGCCAAGCTGCTCGACGACGAGGCGGTCGGCGATGTCGAACGCGTGCGGCAACTGCTCGACGAGCTGGAAAACAAGCGTGCGGTGGCACAGGTGCTGGAGCGCGCGCGCGAAGCGCAGGCGGCACGCATCTATATCGGCAGCGAAAATCGCCTCTTCGCTCTCAGCGGTTCGTCTGTTATCGCCTCCCCCTTCCGCGACCGCGATGGGAACGTTGTCGGCGTCTTGGGGGTTATCGGCCCCACGCGCTTGAACTACGCACGCATCGTTCCCATGGTCGATTTCACCGCACAATCACTGGGGCGATTGACTGGCTAACAAGGCAGTTTCACGAAGAGCTATGCAAGACGAAAAAGAACCTAAGGACGAGGCTGTCAGCGAGGAAATCAAGCTCGACGAAGAGGCCGAGCGCGAGCTGGCGGGCGTGCCCGAGCATCTGCGCGACCAGAGCGACGATGACGATGACGGCGAAGACTCCGATCTCGGCGAGGCCCTCGCCAAGTTGAAGGGCGATCTCGATACCGCTCGCCAGGAAGTGCTCTACGCCCGTGCCGAAACGCAGAACGTGCGCCGACGTCTGGAAAAGGACATCGCCGACACGCGCGCCTATGCCGCGACCGGCTTTGCCCGCGACATCCTGTCGGTGTCCGACAACCTCGTACGCGCGATCGAATCCATCCCGCAGGATCTGCGCGACGACGACAAGTTCAAGGGACTCGTCGCCGGGATCGAGGCGACCCAGCGCGAGCTGGAGCGCGTCTTCAGCCAGCACGGCGTCACGCGCGTGGCCGCCAAGGGGCTGCCGCTCGACCCCAACGTGCACCAGGCGATGATGGAAATCCCGAGCGACGATGCCGAGCCTGGCACCGTGATTCAGGAAATGCAGGCGGGCTATCTGATCCGCGATCGCCTGCTGCGTCCTGCGCTGGTAGGTGTCGCGAAGAAGCCGGACTGATCTTTTCGCTACGGAACCAAGGGGTTCTTTCGGGACTTTGGTAAATATCGAGGTCCAGAGGAGAACCCCCATGAAATCGCGTTTCGCTCTTATTCCGGTTGCCCTGATTTCCGCCCTGTCGCTCGGCGCCTGTGCTGAAAACTACGCCGCAGAAGGCGGTCTGGGCGGCGCGGCGCTTGGTGCGGGCGTTGCCGCCGTGACCGGTGGCGACATCACCCGCTATGCGCTCGCCGGCGCGGCTGCCGGTGCGCTTGCCGGCTATTTCGTCGACAAGAACGATGGTTGCGACGGTTACGACCGCGACGGCTATCTCGACGAAGATTGCTTCGGCACGCAGGGCTACCCGGTCGACCCGCGCCGTTAATCGCGTAATGCGTTGAATGAAGGGCCGCCCTGCGAGGGGCGGCCCTTTTCGTATCAGTCGACCACCTGCGCGCGATTCTCGTCGCGGTGCTTCTTCAGGTACTTCATGAAAGGCGTGCCGCCGGTGCCGACGTCGGGATCGTTGCCCGCGATGCTGCCCGCCTGTTTATTGATGTAGCTCGCCGCGTATTCGAGATGCCGCGTGCGGAACCGCGCCGCCTGCTCGAGGCACGCATTGAACGCGTCCTTCAGCGCCGCATTGCCGCTGTCGGCGACGAAGCTGCGCAGCGTCGATTGCGCCGCGAGGTCTTCGATAAAGCGCCGATGCTCGACCGGGCGATAGGCGTGCAGCTCGTCGAGGAAGCTCTTGAGCGGGTCGTCCGAATGGCCGACCTGGAACAGCGCATCCATCGCCGGGACGATCGAGGACTGCGACCCGGTCTGCCCGCGAAACGCCTGCGGCTTGCTGCCGAACTTCTCGATCCCTTCGTACACCAGCCCGCCGTTCAGCGCCGGGTTGTTCGCCCAGCCGTGGATGTAGGGGCGCACGCGGTGGAAATAGACGTACGGATCGCACCGCTCGGGCATCCGCGCGAAGTGGGCGTAAATCCTCTCCCACGCTTCATCCATCTCCTTCAGCAGGGTGAGCGCGGTATCCTCGTCGCCATCGCGGCACACGGTGACCAGCTTCGCCGCATTGTCGAGCAGCACGCCCGCCTCCGCCTCGATCGCGACATGGACCAGCACGAACCAGTTCTCGTCCGCACCGCCAAGGAAGTTCTGGTGCATGGCGATGTTGTCGAGCGTGATCGGGCCCGACTTGTCGAGCCGGTACCAGTTGTCGAGCACGTAGGCGGAATAGGGCAACAGCGGCGCCTGACCCAGCCGGTCGGCCAGCGCGACCATCGGGCGGGAAAGGTTGGCGGGCAGGTGCGCGGGGGGATCGTCCTCGCCCCACACATAGGCCTGCACCAGGAAGGAATAGTGCACCATCGCGGTGCGGACCTCTTCCTCGGGCGCGTCCTTGGCCCAGTCGCCGATCTGGGGATCGGGCAGCGCGTCGAGCCAGTGGCGCACGCGGCCCGTGGTCAGCAGCGCGGACAGATTGCCCGCCGCCTGCACGATCGGCTCGAATGGGGAGGGGAGGGTGATCGAATCGATTTCGTAATGCGAAAGGTAGCCGCGTTCCCGCGACATGCCGTAATTGCTCAGCTCCATTGTTGGGACCATTCGCCGGGCGCGGGTTGGGCCGCCCGGACGGCACGCTGACTATCAAGCGGTGAAGGGCCGCTCAAGCCGTGACGCTACGTCATCCACTCGCGCCGGGAAATCTCACCAGCAACGCATAGGCTTCGGGGTTGGCGATGCCCGCCACGCGCACGCCGTTGCGCAACCAGAAGGCGTGCTTCACGATTTCGGCCTGCTGCTCGATCCCGTATTTCTCGAGCCTCCAGCCGGGTTTCAGGCTGTAGTCGTAGCGGCACCAGGGGTGGCGGTGCAGCGGCAGGTACCATTCGCCCTTGGTCTGGCTTTGCCAAACATGCGTCATCTCGTGGATGAAATGGCCCTGCGAATGGTGATTTCCGGCAGAGAAATCGTCGCAGTATCCTGCCGCATCGGGATGGAAGTGCAGGTGCCCGCGCGGCGCCATGGTGGTGTTTTTCGGCTGGAAGAACGCCCACTTGCGCCGCCGTATCGTGACCTTGCGATAATCGATCGCAGTGCCGAACACCGATTGCGCCAGCGCGATCTCGCCCGTGGTCAGCCGTCGCTCCCCGCCCGCAGGGCAGGGAGCGACCGGCGCATCATGCGCCACGGCGTCTATCGGATGATCCATCCCGTTCGTCGAATGCGGTCGATCAGCGTTCCGCGTCGGCGGGAAGCACGTCGACGTCGAACGACATGGTATCGCCTCCAGCCATCGTCAGCGTGACCGAAGTGACGCTTTCGGGCTTGAGATCGGGGGACACATCGAAGGCCATCACGTGCTTCTTGCCCGGCTCGAACGCGACGGTATCGCCCGGTTCGATCGTGACCATGCCGATCGATCCCATCTCGGTGTCGTCGTATTCCATGTAATCGTGCAATTCGGCCCGCGCGGCGCCATCCACGTCCGCGCGGCGGACTGCAATCGCGCGGTCGCTGTCGTTCTTCAGGTTGAAGTAAACCGCAGCCGGATTGCCCTCCACAGCGGGCAGGAACAGCTTGCCGTCGGTCGCGCTGAGCGGCGATGCCGCTTCCTTCGTTTCGGCAGGCTCTTCGGAGCACCCGCCAAGTACAACCGTACCCAGGCCAAGTGCGACGGCGGCGTAAATCGATTTCATCTCAAGCTTCTCCCTCTCGAACGTCTCACTTCACGACTAGGCGCTGGCATCTCTTGTGCCAAGAACAAGCGCACCTATATCCGCGGCTGAACTGAGCTGCCGAGCACCATCGCCCTTGGATGGGGTGGTGCGAGGGGCAGTGTCCAACATAGCCAATAGGATGCGGGGTATCATGGCAAAAGTAATCGGTATCGACCTCGGTACGACCAATTCGTGTGTCGCGGTCATGGATGGCGGCAAGCCCAAGGTGATCGAAAATGCGGAAGGTGCACGCACCACGCCTTCGATCGTTGCCTTCACCAAGGACAACGAGCGCCTGATCGGCCAGCCGGCCAAGCGCCAGGCAGTCACCAACCCGGACAACACCGTGTTCGCGGTGAAGCGCCTGATCGGCCGCCGCTTCGATGACCCCATGACCAAGAAGGACATGGAGCTGGTCCCCTACAATATCGTCAAGGGCAACAATGGCGATGCGTGGGTTTCCGCAGGCGGCGAAAGCTATTCGCCCAGCCAGATTTCCGCCTTCATCCTGCAGAAGATGAAGGAAACCGCCGAAAGCTATCTCGGCGAAAAGGTCACGCAGGCGGTCATCACCGTTCCTGCCTATTTCAACGACGCGCAGCGTCAGGCGACCAAGGACGCCGGCCAGATCGCTGGCCTCGAAGTCCTGCGCATCATTAACGAGCCGACTGCGGCCGCGCTCGCCTACGGCCTCGACAAGGACGAGAACAAGACCATCGCGGTCTACGACCTTGGCGGCGGTACGTTCGATATCTCCGTGCTCGAAGTGGGTGACGGCGTGTTCGAGGTGAAGTCGACCAACGGCGACACCTTCCTGGGTGGCGAAGACTTCGACAGCGCGATCGTCGAATATCTGGCCGACCAGTTCAAATCCAAGGAAAACATGGATCTGAAGCAGGACAAGCTGGCCCTGCAGCGCCTCAAGGAAGCCGCCGAAAAGGCGAAGATCGAGCTTTCGAGCGCGCAGCAGACCGAAGTGAACCTGCCCTTCATCACCGCGCGCATGGAAGGCGGCAGCTCCACGCCGTTGCACCTCGTCGAAACGCTGACCCGCTCGAAGCTGGAGCAGCTTGTCGGCGACCTGGTCAAGCGCACGCTCGACCCGTGCAAGAAGGCTTTGGAAGACGCCGGCCTCAAGGCGGGTGACATCGACGAAGTGATCCTGGTCGGCGGGATGACCCGCATGCCCAAGGTTCGCGACGTGGTCGAAGAATTTTTCGGTAAGAAGCCGCACACCGGCGTGAACCCGGACGAAGTCGTTGCGATGGGTGCAGCCATTCAGGCAGGCGTCCTTCAGGGCGACGTCAAGGACGTGCTGCTGCTCGACGTCACCCCGCTTTCGCTCGGCATCGAAACGCTCGGCGGGATCATGACCAAGATGATCGACCGCAACACGACGATCCCGACCAAAAAGACGCAGGTCTACTCGACCGCCGAGGATAACCAGCAGGCGGTCACGATCCGCGTGTTCCAGGGCGAGCGCGAGATGGCGGCGGACAACAAGATGCTCGGCCAGTTCGATCTCGTCGGCATCCCCAGCGCTCCGCGCGGCGTGCCTCAGATCGAGGTGACGTTCGACATCGACGCCAACGGCATCGTGAACGTCAGCGCCAAGGACAAGGGCACGGGCAAGGAACAGCAGATCCGCATCCAGGCTTCGGGCGGTCTCAGCGACAACGACATCGAATCGATGGTCCGCGACGCGGAGAAGTTCGCCGAAGAAGACAAAAAGCGGCGCGAAGCTGCCGAGGCGCGCAACCAGGCGGACAACCTCGTCCACGCCACCGCCAAGCAGCTGGAAGAAAACGGCGACAAGATCGACGCCGGGCTCAAATCCGACGTGGAAGCGGCGATCGCCGAAACGCGCACTGCGCTGGAAGGTGACGATTCCGAGGCGATCAACGCCAAGGCCCAGGCTCTGACCGAACTGGCCATGAAGATGGGCCAGCAGATCTACGAGAAGGAGCAGGCGAGCGGTGGCGGCGATGCGGCGGCAGCCGATGCTGCAGCGACGCAGGCGGAAGACGAGGATGTCGTCGACGCGGAATTCTCCGAAGTCGACGATGGCGCCAGCGACGACAGCGGCGACGCCGGTCGCGCCTGATCCTGCGACGATGGAACGACGGTGCCGCGCAAACCACACCGGTTTGCGCGGCCTCGTTTTGATATAGACCTGGTGCTTTTGTAATGGCTTCCGAACCCGATCTTTACGAACTGCTCGGCGTGCCGCGCAACGCGGATGCGGCGGCGATCAAGTCTGCCTATCGCAAGATGGCGATGCAGTATCACCCCGATCGCAATCCCGGCGACGCCGAGGCCGAAGCGCGCTTCAAGGCAATCGGCGCGGCTTACGAAGTTCTGAAAGACCCGCAGAAACGCGCCGCCTACGACCAGTACGGGCACGCCGCCTTCCAGCAGGGCGGCGGCGGTGGAGGTCGCGGGGGGCCGCACGGCGATTTCGGCGATATCGGCGACATCTTCGAAACCATCTTCGGCAGTGCGTTCGGCGGAATGCGGCAGGGCGCCCGGCGCGGCGCGGACCTGCGCTACGACCTCGAAATCACGCTGGAAGACGCCTTCCACGGCAAGTCGACGACGATCGAAATCGAAGTCTCGCAGCAATGCGACGTGTGTACGGGGACCGGCGCGGAACCCGGCACCGGCACGCGCACCTGCAACATGTGCTCCGGCTACGGCAAGGTGCGCGCGCAGCAGGGCCTGTTCGTGGTCGAACGGCCTTGCCCCAACTGCCACGGGCGCGGCGAAGTGATCGAGAGCCCGTGCCGCAATTGCCGTGGCGATGGGCGGGTCGATGCCCCTCAGTCGCTGTCGGTCGACATTCCGCCCGGCGTCGATACGGGCACGCGTATCCGCCTGACCGGCAAGGGCGAAGCGGGGCCGCGCGGTGCGCCTTCGGGCGACCTCTACATCTTCATCCACATCCGCCAGCACGGCGTTTTCGCGCGCGACGGATCGAACCTGGTGGCCCGCGTGCCGATCAGCTTCACCACCGCGGCACTGGGCGGCAAGGTCGAAATCCCCGACCTCGACGGGTCGAGCAACACGATCGACATTCCGGCGGGCATCCAGTCGGGCAAGCAATTGCGCAAGCGCGGCGCGGGCATGCCCGTCCTGCAAGGGCGCGGGCGCGGCGATCTGGTCGCGGAGATTACCGTCGAAACCCCGACCAAGCTCTCCAAGAGGCAGCGCGAAATCCTCGAGGAATTCCGCGAAACCGAAACCGGCGACGAATGCCCTGAAAGCCGCGGCTTCTTCGACCGGATCAAGGACGCTTTCGGGGCCTGAAGCAGCTAAAACGGCAACGCAGTTTGCCGCCGAGTTCTACGCCGTCAGCTTCGCTTCGATCTCTATCGCCAGGGAGTCGAGCAGTCCGCCTGCGCAGCGCTCCGCTTCGCGCTCTTCCTCGATAATCGCGAGGAAGGCGCGCCGCAGGATATCGCGTCGTTCCTCGACGGAAACAGGATGGTCGCTGGTCGATAGCACCATGTCGACCATCCGCTCGCACCCGTGCAGGCGGCCCCATAGATAGTCGTTCTCGCGATAGGCGCGACTGAAGAACGCACCGAAATCGTAGAATTCGATCCCGCGCAGCGTTGCCGCCGTGCCGCCCTTGCGAATGGCGGTCGCGTCTTCGGGGCTGATCCGGTCGACCTTGACCGGCTCGAACTCGTTCATTCCGCGCATGCCGAGGATCGGCAGCGTGGCGACGTCGTAAAACGGGAAGCCGAGATAGGCGTACATCATCCGGCGCCGCAGCTCGCGCGGCATCTCTCCCAGCGCCCCGACCAACGCCTCCTCCGCCAGCGTGTCGAGCGTCGCAAGATCGCGCACCTTCGCCACGTGGTCCAGCACCGCGCCCGGATCTTCCATGACGTTGCCCGCGATGGGCGTGAAATCCGAACCCAGCGGCTTTATCCCGTCGCGCTCGAAATAGATCGAGAGGATCTGGTAAATCGCCTCGCGCGCACGATCGAGCGCCTCGTTCGGAATGTCGGGGTCCGCCTCCCAGTCGCGGGCGGTCCGCCGGGCGAGCAGGCGCAGGCGTCGGATCCGAAAGGCAAGGTCGAAGCTGCGGAAGAACGCGATCGCTTCCTCGCTCGCCCCGGCCCCGGTCGCGACCAGGCTGGTGAGGCCCCGATCGTGCATCTCCGTACGCAGCCGCGCAGCGACGATGTGCGTATCCAGCTCGCCCTCGTTCTTGGGCGCCGCCTGCCGCACCAGATCGGCTACCCGCTCGAGAATTCCGGCGAATTTGAGTTCGGCATAACCGGCAAAGGTATAGCCGGCCTGCGTGGCGGCTGCCTGCTGGGCCTTGCCGCGCCAGTTGGCCAGTCGACGCAAAGTGGGCCGGTCGAAGAACACCGTTCGGTCGAACAGCTTTTCGACCGCCGCCTCCACCTCGGGCCGCAGCTTTACGATCATCGTCTGCAAACGCTCGGCATGCAGCGATTCTTCGCTGATCAGCTCCAAGTTGTCGCGGATCGGCTGTTCGCGTGGCAGCGTCGAAATCGAGCCGAAGATGTTTTCGAAGAAGCCGACCGGTGCATGCGCCTTGTCCTCGTCGCGAATGTAGCGGTCGGGCCGCGGGTCGATATAGGCGAACCGCCGTTCCACCTCGCGCACCGCAGGGCGCCCGCGCAACGCCTCGATCGCCCCTTCGAACGGCCGATTGACCAGCACCGAACCGTCGATCAGCGATACGCCGTCCGCCGAACCATTGTCGCAATGGGCGGGCATGATCCGGTGCAGGAAAGCATCGCGGTTCCTCCACTCACGCCCGGCCTCGTCCGCCAGCTTGTCGATCTCCCCCACCTGCAGCGGCGGGAATGCGCCGGGAAAGCTCGCCGTCGCGCGTGCGGCGAACGCCAGTTCCAATGGATCGGCCAGCCACGCGCCAGACACTTCGGGCGTGCGAGCGGTAAAGCCGATCGGCATGCGATGCTCGCTCTCCTGCACGATCGGCGGGCTGTGGAGGCGCAGGGTGGAAAGATATCCGTGAAAATCGGTCGTCGGCACGTAGAGGTCGATCGGGTGGCCCGGTGGCAGCAGCGGGCCGTCGGCGAGCGCACCGTCCATCGCTTCGAGCGCGTCGAGCAGCATTTTCGACATCGCCTCGCCAGAAAAGGGCGGCTGGAACCAGCGCCCGCGCACCAGCTTGGAAACCTTTTCGCGCACCTCCTCGCGCGTTTCGGGGGCGACGCTTTCGGAAACGAGGTTGCCCGGCCGCCGCAGCACGAAATTGGCCAGCGGCTGCGCCCAGAGCTTGGCAAACCGCCAGCCCATCCGCGCGTCCTCCGCCGTCAGCCGTTCGATATCGGCGTTATCGAGCCACAGCTCCGTCAGCGGTTCGAGCGATCGGCCCGAATAGACCGCCTGGGCGAGGAACACGGCATTGATCCCGCCCGCACTCGCGCCGCTGAAGATGTCGGGGATCACCCGCAGGCGCAGTTCGTGCTTGTCCGCCAGCATGTCCAGCAGGCGGCGATATTCGGCTGCGACGCCTGTGCTGTTCGGTTCGTCTGCGTGAAAGCCACGGCTGGCGCGCGCGAGGTTCCAGACCTCCTTGGTGACGCCGTGCATATAGACTGCCAGACTCACCCCGCCATAGCAGACCAGGCCGATCCTCAGTTCCTTCTGGCGCATGATGGCTTTGTAGCGGGGAAGCACGGTACAAAGCAACTTGCGTTCCATAAATGTTCCTCCTACGTCCCCGTCTTAAGGAGGTGGCATGGCCAAACCCAAGAAGCGCTATGTCTGTCAGGCTTGCGGGGCGGTTTCGCACCGCTGGCAGGGCCAGTGCGCCGACTGTTCGGAATGGAACACGCTGGTCGAGGAAGCCCCCGCGACCGTGTTCAGCATGAAGCACGATCTTTCGGGCGGGGGGAGGCGGCTGCAATTCGCCTCGCTCTCCGAAGCGGTCGAGCCGCCCAAGCGGGCGACCACCGGGCTCAAGGAATTCGACCGCGCGCTGGGCGGCGGGCTGGTGCCGGGCGCTGCGATCCTAATCGGCGGCGATCCGGGCATCGGCAAGTCGACATTGCTGCTGCAGACCGCCGGCGCGGTGGCGACCCGCGGGCAGGATGTCGTCTATGTCAGCGGCGAAGAAGCTGCGGCGCAGGTGCGTTTGCGTGCCGAGCGGCTCGGCCTCGCCAACGCGCCCGTGCGCCTCGCCTCGTCCACCAACGTGCGCGATATCCTCACCACCTTGGCAGCGGGCGACGCGCCGGACCTGCTGATCGTCGATTCGATCCAGACGATGTATTCGGACACGATCGAGGGCGCGCCCGGCACGGTCAGCCAGGTGCGCGGCTGCGCGTTCGAACTGATCCGCTACGCCAAGGAAAGCGGCACCGCACTGGTGCTGGTCGGCCATGTCACCAAGGACGGCAATATCGCAGGCCCCCGCGTGCTGGAACACATGGTGGACGTGGTGATGAGCTTCGAAGGCGAACGCAGCCACCAGTACCGCATCCTGCGCGCGCTCAAGAACCGCTTCGGCGCGGTCGACGAAATCGGCGTCTTCGCGATGGCGACCGAAGGGCTGGAGGAGGTCGAGAACCCCTCCATGCTGTTCCTCTCCGGACGCGATGCGCCGCTCGCGGGCAGCGCGGTCTTCCCGGCGATGGAGGGCACGCGCCCCGTGCTGGTCGAAATCCAGGCGTTGATCGTCCGGCTGCAATCGGGCGCAACCCCGCGCCGCGCCGTGGTGGGATGGGACAACGGGCGCCTCGCCATGCTGCTCGCGGTGCTGGAATCGCGCTGCGGCCTAAATTTCAGCGCAGCGGAAGTCTATCTCAATGTCGCGGGTGGATATCGCCTCGCCGATCCCGCAGCCGATCTGGCCGTGGCGGCCGCCTTGGTCTCCGCGCTTGCCGACAAGCCGCTGCCCGATGGGTCGGTGTGGTTCGGCGAGGTTTCGCTGGCGGGAGAAATCCGGCCTGTCGCGCATTCGGCGCTGCGCCTGCGCGAGGGGGCGAAACTGGGTTTTTCGAGCGCCTATGGGCCGCTAAAGGAAGAAAAGGCTTCACCCGGCATTCAATTCGCGGGAATTAGGCAGTTGGCGCAATTGGTGGATCGCGTGATGCGCTAGAAGTCTTGGCTCTGACAGAAGCAAGGTGGCCTGAAGAACGATGACCGGTTTCGACATTATCGTCCTGCTGATCGTCGCGATTGCTGCGATAGGCGGGTTCACGCGCGGGATCGTGCAGGAAGTGCTTTCGCTGGCGGCGTGGATCCTCGCGCTTCTCGCGATCCAGCAGTTCCATACCCCGTTGCAGGCTTTCATCGAACCGCGCGTCGGCTCGCCGACGACCTCGGCGATCCTCGCCTTCGCGCTGCTGCTGCTGATCCCTTACGCGGCGGTGAAGCTGATCGCATCGCTGGTGGGGGCCAAGGCACGCGAATCGCTTCTCGGCCCGCTCGATCGGGTGCTCGGCTTCGGATTCGGCGCGATCAAGGGCGCGATCATCGTGGTGGTGGGCTTTTCGCTACTCGTGCTCGGTTACGACACGGTGTGGGGCGAACAGGGCCGCCCGACATGGATCCACAACGCGCGCACCTATGCCTCGATCAACGCGGGCAGCGAGGCTCTGGTCGGCTACATCCAGGAACGGCGGGCCAGCCTGCGGCAGGACGGCGCGGCGGGTGACGACGGCACGCAACCGGTGACGGGCACCTCCGCGACCGAGTAAATGCGTACGTGACCAAGCTCTATACCCCCGAAATCCTCGGCCTTGCGGTCGAACTCGCGCATTACCCCCGGCTCGCATCGGCCGATCGCACTGCCGAAGCCCGCTCGCGCACCTGCGGCGGCACGCTGACGCTGGACCTTGCGCTCGACGACGAGGGGAGGGTGGATGCCCTGGGGCTGGGCGTGTCGGCGTGCGCAATCGGGCAGGCCGCGGCTGCGATCTTCGCGCGGGAGACGCGCGGCAGGGCCGCCGAAGAAATGCTGGCAGCCCTGGGCGAAATCGAGACCTGGCTCTCGGACGAAAGGTCGCTCCCCAACTGGCCGGGCATCGCCGTGCTCCAACCCGCGACCGCTTTCCCCGCGCGCCACGGCGCGATCCTGCTGCCGTGGAGGGCAGCCGTCGACGCGCTTTGCAAGGAGCCCCTCGCGCGCTAGATCGGCGAAAAAGCCGGAGGGGAAAATCGAACAATGAGCGCGTCCGACGCCGCCACCGTGGGTCGTGAGCCGACCGACAAGGAAATCCGCCTGGTCATCGCGGCGAGTTCCGCAGGCACGATCTTCGAGTGGTACGATTTCTTTATCTACGGAACGCTTGCCGGGCTGATCGGTGCGGCGTTCTTCCCCAGCGGTAACGAGACCCTTCAGATCCTGCTGGTGTGGGCCGGATTTGCCGTCGGCTTCGGCTTCCGTCCGCTTGGCGCGATCCTGTTCGGCTTCCTCGGGGACCGTCTGGGGCGCAAGTACACCTTCCTCGTCACGGTCACGCTGATGGGCATTGCGACTGCGGGCGTCGGCCTGATCCCCGACGCCGCGACCATAGGCATTGCCGCACCGATTATCGTCATCGGTTTCCGCATCCTCCAGGGCCTCGCGCTCGGCGGTGAATATGGCGGCGCGGCGATATACGTTGCCGAACATGCCCCACCCGAGAAGCGTGGGTTCTACACCAGCTTCATCCAGGCGAGCGTGGTGGGCGGTTTCGTCCTCTCGATCATCGTGGTGCTGACCTGCCGCGCGCTGATCTCGCCCGAAGACTTCGCCACGTGGGGGTGGCGCGTGCCGTTCCTGCTCTCGATCGTGCTGCTGGCGATTTCGCTGTGGATGCGGCTCAAACTCTCCGAAAGCCCCGTATTCCAGGCGATGAAGGCGGCGGGCGAGACGGCGAAGAACCCCTTCGTCGAAAGCTTCACCTACCCCGGCAACAAGCGGCGCATCTTCGTCGCGCTGTTCGGCATCACCGGCGTACTGACGACGATCTGGTACACCGCGTTCTTCAGCGGCCTTTCGTTCCTGCGCGGGCCCATGCGGGTGGACGAGGGCGTGGTCGAGTGGATGCTGCTGGTCGCCGGGCTGATCGCGATGAGCTTTTACATCGTAGTCGGTCGCTGGTCGGACCGGATCGGGCGCAAGGCACCGATCATTCTTGGCGCAGGACTCTCGCTAATCCTGCTGTTCCCGGTGTTCTGGGGGATGGGCCAGCTTGCCAACCCCGGACTTGCCGAGGCGGCGGAACGCACGCCGGTGGTCGTCACCGGTCAAAACTGCACGCCCGACCCCTTCGCCGAGCTGTTCGGTCGCGAGCAGAGCGACTGCGGCAAGCTGCTCGATACGCTGACCTCCAGCGGGGTGCGTTACGAACTGCGCGATGGCGGATCGCTGGGCCTGACCGTGGGTGGACAGCCCGTTGCACTGGCCGAAGGCTGGTTCACCGACGGTACCGCGATGCGCGAAGGCGTGCGCGGCGCGCTGACGCAGCGCGGGTTCGATTTCTCGCCGCAGACACCGCCTGTGGCCAACATCCTTGGCATCGTGGCGCTGCTGCTGGTGATGGGGATGCTCTCCGCGCTCACCTACGGCTCGGTCGCGGCGTTGCTGACGGAGATGTTCCCGCCGCGAATTCGCTATTCCTCGATGTCGATTCCCTATCACATCGGGGCGGGCTACCTCGGCGGGTTCCTGCCTCTGATCGCCGGGATCATCGTCGCGCGGACCGGGGATATCTACGCAGGGCTGTGGTATACGTGGATTGTCGTCGCTTTCGGCGTCGTCGTCGCATGGTTTGGCTTGCCGAGCGGGCCGCCACGTGATTTCGAGGACCGGTGACCGATACACCCGCACCGCCAACGCCGACTCTGCGTCTGACCATCGATACCGCCGCGCTGGTGGACAACTGGCGCGCGCTCGATACGCTCTCGCGACCGGGCAGGGCAGGGGCGGCGGTAAAGGCCGATTGCTACGGTCTCGGCATCGAACATTGCGTGCCCGCGCTGATCGAGACGGGCTGCGAGCAATTTTTCGTCGCGCACTGGAGCGAAGTTGCGGACCTCCTGCGCTTCGTCCCGCCGCAGCGGGTCGCGGTGCTGCACGGGGCCAATACTGCCGAGGAAGCAGCCTACGCGAAGGCGACCGGCGTGGCCCCCGTGATCAACTCGCTGCATCAGGCGCACGTGTGGTTGGAGGCAGGTGGCGGGGTCTGCCACCTGATGGTCGACACCGGGATCAACCGGCTCGGCGTTGCCCCGGCCGAGCTGAGCGACCCGGCGATACAGCAACTCGATGTGGAGGTGCTGATGTCGCACCTCTCTTCGGCGGAGGAAGACACCCCGGCCAATGCTGCGCAGTTGTCGACATTCCGCGCAGCGATGGCGCTGGTCCCGCATCGGGCGACAAGTTTCGCGAACAGCGCTGGCATCGCTCTGGGCGCCGATTTCCATTGCAATCTCACCCGCCCGGGCCTCGCGCTATACGGCGGCGTTCCGACGCCCGACCTTGCCGACCACATCCGGCAGGTCGCATTTCCGCAAGCGGCGATCATCCACATCCACGATCTGAACGCGGGCGATACGGTCGGCTACAACCGCGAATTCACCGCCAGCGGCCCGATGCGCGTGGGCACGGTCTCGATCGGTTATGCCGACGGCTTCCTGCGCAGCTGGGGAGCGAAAGGATACCTCTTGCGCGATGGCCGCAAACTGCGCCTGCTCGGCAAGGTGTCGATGGACATGGTGGTGGTCGACCTCGGCGATGCGCCGGACGCCGCTGTGGGCGACTGGCTCGACGTTCCCTATTACCTGCCCGACGCAGCGCAGCATTCGGGCCTGTCCCAGTACGAATTGCTCACCACGCTGGGCAACCGCTTCGCGCGTATCGCCAGCGCGGATTGCGCGAACAATGCTGCGAGTGCTAAGCGCAATGCTGCGCAGCATTAATTCGGAGCCCCGCTAGGTACATGACGAGCAAGAAGCATATCGAAGGCGAACCCATCGTCATCAAGAAATACGCCAATCGGCGGCTCTACAACACGCAATCCTCGAGCTACATCACGCTGGAAGATCTGGCGCAGATGACCCGGGAGGGGCTGGAATTCAACGTGGTCGACGCCAAGAGCGGCGAGGATATCACGCATTCGATCCTGACGCAGATCATCGTCGAGGAAGAGGCCAATGGCGAACACATCCTGCCGGTCAGCTTCCTGCGCGACCTGATCTCGATGTACGGCAATTCGATGCAGTCGATGATGCCCAGCTATCTCGAAGCGAGCATGGCCAATTTCCGCGCCAACCAAGCGAAGATCGCCGAAGCGTGGCAGAGCGGCATGGCGGGCAACCCATTCGCCAAGATGGCCGAAACGAACCTCGCGATGATGCGCGCGGCGACCGATGCGCTGACCGGCCAGGCCACCGCGAGCAAGAGCGCGGCCCGCGCCGAAAACCCTTCAGACGACACCGCGAACGAGCTTGCATCGATGCGCGACCAGATGGCCGCGATGCAGAAGAAGCTCGACGAGCTGGGCAAGTAGCCGAAAACCGGGTCACCGTTCGCCCTGAGCTTGTCGAAGGGCTGCACTTCTTTTAGCGCCGCTTCGCATCAAGAAAGACAGTGCTTCGACAGGCTCAGCACGAACGGGTGTGGGCTGGGTCGGGGCGCATTGCATAAGGCCCATCCATCGTGTCCAACATCCGCCACGCCCTCTCCGTCAAACGCGAAGACGATTTCGCCGCCTGGTATCAGGCCGCCATTGCCGAAGGGCAGATGGCCGAAGAGTCCGGCGTGCGCGGGTGCATGGTCATCAAGCCGTGGGGCTATGGCATCTGGGAACGCATCCAGCGCCTGCTCGACGACCGGATCAAGGCCACCGGCCACGACAATGCCTACTTCCCGCTGTTCATCCCGCTCTCCAATTTCGAGCGTGAGGCGGACCACGTCGAAGGCTTCGCCAAGGAAATGGCGGTCGTCACCCACCACCGCCTGATCGCGGACGGGAAGGGCGGGCTGATCCCCGATCCCGACGCCAAGCTGGAAGAGCCGCTGGTAGTGCGGCCCACTTCAGAAACGATCATCGGCGATGCGATGGCGCGCTGGGTGCAGAGCTGGCGCGATCTGCCGCTCAAACTCAACCAGTGGGCCAACGTCGTCCGGTGGGAGATGCGCACCCGCATGTTCCTGCGCACCAGCGAGTTCCTCTGGCAGGAAGGCCACACCGCGCACGCCACCGCCGAAGAGGCGAAGGATCACACGCTGACCATGCTCGAGGTTTACCGCGCGATGGCGGAGGAAGACCTCGCGCTGCCGGTGATCGCGGGCGAGAAGCCCGAGCACGAGCGTTTCCCCGGCGCGGTCGAAACCTGGTCGATCGAGGCGATGATGCAGGACGGCAAGGCGCTGCAGGCGGGCACCAGCCACTATCTCGGCACCAATTTCGCGCAGGCTTCGGGCATCAAGTACCAGGCGCAGGAAGGCGGCGAGCAATTCGCGCACACCACCAGCTGGGGTGTTTCGACCCGCCTGATCGGCGGCATCATCATGACGCATGGCGATGACGATGGCCTGCGCGTGCCGCCCAAGCTCGCCCCGTGGCAGGTCGTGATCCTGCCGATGCTGCGCGGCAATGACGACGATGCCGCGCTGATCGACTATTGCGATGGCCTTCGCGCCACGCTCGCCGGGCAGCATGCCCTTGGCGAACCGGTGCGGGTGCTGCTCGATACCAAGCCCGGCAAGCCTGCGCAGAAGCGGTGGGACTGGGTGCGCAAGGGCGCGCCGGTGATCGTCGAGGTCGGCGGGCGCGACATGGAGAACGGCGTCGTCACGCTGATCCGCCGCGATGATCTGTGGGACATGGAAACGGGCAAGCTCAACTCGCAGGCCCCGACCCGCGAGATCGCGGGGCAGACGATACCCGGCGTGCTCGGCGACATCCAGCAGGCGATGTTTACCGAGGCTGCCGAGCGACGCGATGCGAATATCGCGACCGGGATCGACAGCTGGGACGGCGTGGTCGACTTCTTCGCCAATAACGGAAAGTATCCCGGCTGGGTCGAAGTGCAGTGGGCCAAGCCGACCGGCGATGCGCTGGAACAGGTGGTCGAGAAGCTGAAGGACCAGAAGCTGACCGTGCGCAACGTGCCACGCGACGCGGCGCCCGCAGACGGCACTTGCATCTTCACCGGCGAACCCGCGGTCGAGCGGGTCTACGTCGCGCGGGCATATTGAGTTCAACAAGGGAGAGGATGTAATGGGCAACGCGATCAAGCACGGGTTTGCGAACCTGACGAATTTTTCGGGCCGCGACAGCCGCTCTTTGTTTTGGTGGTGGGTCCTGCTGATCGTCGTCGTGACGTTCGCCCTCAGCTTCATTTCTGGCATCGTCTTCACCGCCGGTGCGATGGGCACTGCATTCCAGGCCGGATCGGCAGGCGTCGATCAGCAGCAGATGCAGGCCGACATGATGCGCAACATGGCCGGAAGCCTTGGCACACAGGCATGGATCGGTGTCGCCATCTCGCTGATTGGGCTGGCCCTCCTGATCGCCTCGTTCGTTCGCCGTCTGCGCGATGCGGGGCTGCCAGTGCTGATCGCGATCATTCCGGTGCTGACGACCCTGATCTCGTCTTATGCCAGCCTCTCCGCAGTGGACGATCTTCGTGCGGCAATGTTGAGCGAGAACATGCAGACGATGAATGAAGCGGCAACTGCCAGCTCAGGTCTCGGGCTGGTGGCCTATATCGGGTATCTCGTGGTGATCGTGTGCGGGATGTTCCCAAGCAGGAACGCAGACTGATCCTGGATCGCACCGGCGATTGATCGGGGGGCAGGGGGCGCGTGCGGGATAGCAGCGCCCCTCCCATGCGTTTACAGCCCTGACATGGCAAAACGCGCGAAAAACCTCCCCCAAGGCCTGCCCACCCAGAAGCAGGTCCTCGAATTCATCGAAACGTCCGACGGTGCGGTCGGCAAGCGAGAAATCGCGCGCGCCTTCGGCCTGAAGGGGCAGGAGAAGATCGCGCTCAAGAAGCTGCTCAAGGATATGGCCGAGGACGGCCTGATCGACGGGAAGAAGACCGCGTTCCATCGCATGGGCGGTCTGCCCAAGGTCACGGTTTTGCGGGTGGTCGAATTGGACGACGGCGAGGCGATCGCCGTGCCCGAGAAATGGGAGCCCGACGATGGCGCTTCGCCGCCGCGCCTGACCGTGATCGAGAAGTCGCGCGGGAAAGGCTCCAAAGGGATGCCCGCGCTCAAGGTTGGCGACAGGGTGCTCGCGCGGACCGAGGAAACACCCAAGGGCTGGCGCGCGCACCCGATGAAGAAGCTGGCCCAGCAGACCGAAGGCCTGATCGGGGTGGTCGAGAAGGACGGGCGCGGCAAGTTCTGGCTCGCACCGGTCGACAAGAAGGTGCGCAACTCCTCGCCCATATCCGATGTCGGCACCGCCGAGGAAGGCCAGCTGGTCTCCGCCGAACCGGTCGGTCGCGGCAACCGCTCGGGCGTGCGCGTGACCGAAGTGCTGGGCGATCCGCTCGCCCCCAACAGCTTCTCCATGATCGCGATTGCCAAGCAGGGCATCCCGCATGTCTTCCCCGAAGCGGTAATCGAGGAATCCCGGCTGGCGGCGAAACTGCCTGTGACCGCGGACAAGCGCGAGGACCTGCGCGATGTGCCGATCATCGCCATCGACCCCGCCGACGCGCGCGACCATGACGATGCGATCTGGGCAGCACCCGACGATGACGAGAGCAACGCGGGCGGTTTCTGCGCGGTGATCGCGATCGCCGATGTCTCGTACTACGTGCGTCCGGGCAGCGCGCTCGACAAGGAAGCGCGCAAGCGGGGGAACTCGGTGTATTTCCCCGACCGGGTCATCCCAATGCTGCCCGAGGTGCTTTCCACCGACGTGTGCTCGCTGAAGTCGGGCGAGGATCGCGCGGCGATGGTCTGCCACCTCAAGATTTCGCCACAGGGGAAACTGCTCAAATGGCGCTTCAGCCGCGCAATCGTGCGGATTGCCGAGGTGATGGCCTACGAGGAAGCCCAGCGTCGTATCGATGACAAGGCTGGGGACGAACGGCTGGATAACCTGTGGAAAGCCTGGGGAGCGCTGTGGAAAGCCCGCGAAGCGCGCGACCCGCTCGACCTCGATCTGCCCGAGAGGCGCGTGATCCTCGACGAGGAGGGCGGGATCAAGGAAATCGCCATTCGCGAGCGGCTCGATGCGCACCGCGTGGTCGAGGAATTCATGATCGCGGCCAATGTCGCGGCGGCGAAGGCGCTCGAATCGAAGAACTCGCCCGTGGTCTACCGCGTGCACGAACAGCCGAGCCGGGAGAAGCTGCTCGCGCTGAAGGAATATCTCGGCACGCTGGATATGAAGCTGGCCATGGGTCAGGTCATCACGCCCACGCTCTTCAACCGCTTCCTCAAGGATGTGAGCGACGAGCAGGAAAAGGCGCTGCTGATGGAGGCGGTGCTGCGCACGCAGACGCAGGCCTATTACGGGCCGGACAATCAGGGGCACTTCGGCCTGTCGCTGGGCAGCTACGCGCACTTCACCTCGCCGATCCGCCGCTATTCCGACCTGCTGGTCCACCGCGCGCTGGTCGATGCCTTCGGGCTGGAGCAGGCCAAGCCCAAATCGAAAATCCCTGAGAAAAGCGGGCTGAGCGATGTCGACCGCGACGATCTGGGCAAGATCAGCGAGGCGATCAGCCGGACCGAGCGCCGCGCGATGGAGGCGGAGCGCGACACGATCGACCGCTACGTCGCCGCGTGGCTGGCAGGGCGCGTCGACGAAACCTTCGAGACGCGCATCACGGGCGTGCAGAACTTCGGCTTCTTCGCCACCATCGTCGGGCTCGGCGGAGACGGGCTGGTCCCGATCTCCACTATCGGCGACGAGTATTTCCACTATGACGAGGCCGCCAAGGCGCTGATCGGCAGCGACACCGGCACGCGCTACGAAACTGGGCAACGGCTGAAGATGAAGCTGGTCGAAGCCAACCCGCTGACCGGGGCCTTGCGATTCGAGGTGCCGGGCGGCGATGCGTCGAAGGCGCGCGAAGGACGTCCGCTACGCAGCGGGCCGAAGCGTGACCGGAACGATGGACCCAATAAGGGCGGCCCCAAGAAGGGCGGTCCAAGGAAAGACAAGGCTGGCAAACATCAGGTCGGCAAGCGTGGCAGGCCGGCCAACATCCGCCATCAGGGCCGGGGCAAGAAGAAGTAGGGGAAGGGCGTCTGCCCCGACAGAAGGCTAGGCCTTAGCGATACGGTCGATATCCTCGTTCGACATCTTGCCAGGCAGGATCACCAGCGGGCACGGCAGGCTGCCGGTGTGCGCCGAAAAGTGCGTCACCAGCGGCCCCGACGGCCCTTCGGCAGCAGCGCCGAGTACCAGCGCGATCACTTCGGGATTTTCCGCCAGGTACTCGCGCACGATCCGGTCGCCATCGCCCACTTTCACGGCGATATTGGGCATCTTGCCGCTTTCGGAATAGACGTTGCCCGCCGCGCTGGTGGCGATCGCTTCGGCGCGGTCGCGCGCTTCCTGCTCGATCGTGGCCTGCACCGCGCCGAAGGCGCTGAAGCTTTCCGCCTGCACGATCGCGAGGATCTGTACCGATCCGCCGCTCTTCGAAGCCCAACCCATCGCGAAGCGCAGCGCTTTGCGCGCTTCGTCCGTTTCGTCGACGATCACCAGATAGACGCCCATATTCATTCTCCCACCCGGGCTATCGACACAATTCGTATGCAGAGGCAAGGTGCTTGCAGCGCTAGGGCAAATTGGCCAAAGCGGCCTGACACAAGACCATGCCGCTACGGCAGAGCCGCCGCCCTAGCACACGCAATCGCAGGACACCTACATGCCAACACCGATCAAGATGCCCGCGCTTTCCCCGACAATGGAGGAGGGCACGCTGGCAAAGTGGCTGGTCAAGGCCGGGGACACGGTCGCAGCGGGCGATCTGCTCGCCGAAATCGAGACCGACAAGGCGACGATGGAGTTCGAAGCCGTCGACGAAGGGACCATTGCCTCGATCGAGATCGAAGAGGGTACCGAAGGCGTCGCCGTGGGCACCGTGATCGCGATGCTGGCGGGCGAGGGCGAGAGCGTGGAAGACGCCGCCAAGGCCGCGCCCGCCGACGAGCCCAAGGCGAAAAAGAGCGAAGAAAAGTCCGACACGAAGAAAGACGACGCGCCTGCCGAGCCGGCCAAGGCAAGCCCACGCGAAAGCGCCGAGTCCCAGAAGGCCCCCGCGCAGGCGAAAGCCGCACCCGAGAAGGACGGCGACCGCGTGTTCGCGTCGCCGCTCGCGCGCCGGATCGCCGAGGACAAGGGCCTCGACCTGACATCGCTCAAGGGCACCGGGCCGCGCGGGCGGATCGTGAAGGCCGACGTCGAAAGCGCGACGCCGGGCCAGCAGGCCGCCGCCGCGCCGCAGGCTGGCAGCGCCGCTCCGGCAACGATGGATGGCGATGCTCCGTTCGAGGAAGAAAAGGTTTCCGGCGTGCGCAAGGTCGTCGCCAAGCGGCTTACCGCCGCGAAGCAGGAAGTGCCGCACTACTACCTCAGCGTGGACATCAACCTCGACGCGCTGCTAGCCGCGCGCGCCGATCTCAACAAGATGCTCGAGGCCGAGGGCGTCAAGCTGTCGGTCAACGACCTGCTGATCAAGGCGCTGGCCAAGGCGCTGATGCGCACCCCGCAGGCGCATGTCAGCTTCCAGGGCGACACGCTCCACCGCTACAGCCGCGCCGACATCAGCGTCGCGGTTGCTTCGCCCAAGGGCCTCATCACCCCGATTATTCGCGGGGCGGATCGCAAGAGCCTGGCCGAGATCGCGACCGAGATGAAAGAACTCGCTGGCAAGGCGCGCGAGGGCAAGCTGCAGCCGCACGAGTATCAGGGCGGCACCGCCAGCATCTCCAACCTCGGCATGTTCGGGATCAAGCAGTTCGACGCGGTCATCAACCCGCCGCAGGGCATGATCATGGCGGTCGGCGCGGGCGAGCAGCGCCCGTGGGTCAAGGATGGCCAGATCGTGCCCGCCACGGTGATGACGGCGTCGGGTTCGTTCGATCACCGCGCGATCGACGGTGCTGAAGGCGCGCAGTTGATGGAAGCCTTCAAGCAGATGTGCGAACAACCGATGGGAATGATGCTATGAAAAGCGGCATTGTTGTGATCCTTGCGAGCGCGCTGGCGCTGGCCGCCTGTCAGCAGGCCCCGGCAGACGGCACGACCGAGCAACCGGCATCCGAAGAGACGGCGACCAAGGCCCCGGCCGACATCGTCGCCCCGGCAGAACGCAAGCCCCCACCCACCGAAGCGCCGGGATCGCCCGATCTGGGCTATAGCGGCCCCATCCCGATGCCGATCCGTATCGGCACCGATGGCCCCGATGCCGATTCCTGCGCCAGCTATGGCGAAGTGACCGGCCTCGATCCAAACGGCGACAACTACCTCTCGGTTCGCGATGCACCGAGCGACAAGGTCAAGGAACGCGACCGGATCGGCCAAGGCCACAAGGTCCACGTCTGCGCAGAGAGCAACGGCTGGTACGGCATCGTCTACGACATCGAAGGCGACAGCGGGATCGATTGCGAAACGGGCAGCCCGGTCGACAAACCGCGCAACTACACCGGCCCCTGCGCGCAAGGCTGGGTGAGCAAGAAGTACGTCAAGATCACGGCGGGCTAATGGGCGGCGTGCGACCGAGATTGTTCTTTGCAGCCTACTGCCTTTCGGCTCTGGGCGGTGCAATCGCGTTGTCGGTTCAATGGATACCAACGGCCGATCTCGGTTCGATTCTGTTGGCCAGTTCGATTTCGTGGTTCTTCATTTTGCTTTTGATGAGCGCCTTGGGGGTCCCGGTCGGTCTGGGCCTGGCATACCTGCTGGAGGAGAAGGGCGTCTCTTCCCGCTGGGTATATGCTCTGATCGGGGTCCTGCTCGGCAGTGTGCCATTCCTCCTGTTCGGCGCAAACTCTTTTGCCGTCGCCGGCGGCGTCACAGGCTTGCTGACTTCCCAGTCATTCTGGGAATTTGGCCGCGAAACTTCCGACCATGCGCGCGCTAGGAGAAACAGGCTATGAGCGGCCGCCAGCCCCAGATCCGCGTCACCGCGATGCCGACCGACATGAATCCCTATGGGGGCGTGTTCGGTGGCTGGCTGATGAGCCAGATGGCGCTTGGCGCGGGCTCGCTCGCGAGCCGCGAGGGGCAGGGCCGCGCGAACGTGGTTGCCGCGAGCGATTTCGGATTCCCCGCCGCGATGGCGCTGGGCGACGAGCTGAATATCCACTGCGAGATCGTGAAAGAGGGGACCACCTCGATCACCATCGCAGCGGAGGGTATAGCCCGAGCGCGCCATGGCGAGGAGACCAAGCTGGTGTGCAAGGGCACCTTCGTGTTCGTGCTGGCCGACGACGACGGCAACCCACGCCCCGTGCGTATGCAGGCGGCAGCGGCGAACCCGGCGCCCGAACGCGCATCGGACAATGATGGCTGAGGCGCTGTCCTACATCCATCGAAACGGCCATAGTGGCGCGATGCCGACCGCTCGCCCCGTCCTGCGCCGCCGACCATTTTGCGCCACCTGTGGAGTGGCATGATTTTAGTCCCTGAACACCGTGTCAGGTGTGTCAGACAAACCAGCAAGAGGCTTCCATGGCTGAGAAATACGACCTTATCGTTCTGGGTTCCGGACCGGGCGGCTACGTCGCCGCGATTCGCGGAGCGCAGCTGGGGCTGAAGGTCGCCATCGTCGAGCGCGAGCTACTCGGCGGAATCTGCCTCAACTGGGGCTGCATCCCGACCAAGGCGCTGCTGCGCTCGGCGGAAATCCTGCATTACGCACAGCATGCGAAGGATTACGGGCTGAAGATCGCAGGCGAGATCGAGGCCGATCTGGAAGCCGTGGTGAAGCGCTCGCGGGGCGTTGCGAAGCAGCTCAACCAAGGCGTCACGCACCTGATGAAGAAGAACAAGATCGCGGTGCACATGGGCGAGGGCAAGCTGACCGGCCCGACCAGCCTGACCGTGAAGGGCGAGAAGGGCGAAGAGAAGCTCGAAGCCAGGCACATCATCGTCGCCACCGGTGCCCGCGCGCGCGACCTGCCCTTCGCCAAGGCCGACGGAAAGCGCGTGTGGACCTATCGCACCGCGATGACCCCGCCCGAAATGCCCAAGAAGCTGCTGGTCATCGGCAGCGGCGCCATCGGGATCGAATTCGCCAGCTTCTACAACGATATGGGCTGCGAAGTGACCGTGGTCGAAATGCTCGACCGGATCGTGCCGGTGGAAGACAAGGACGTCTCCGCCTTCCTCGAAAAGAGCCTGACCAAGCAGGGCATGACGATCATGACCGGCGCGGGCGTGGAGGACATCAAGGTCTCCGACAAGGGCGTGAAAGCGAAGATCAAGGCCAAGGACGGCAAGGTCTCCGAGAGCGATTTCACACACTGCATCGTCGCCATCGGCATCGTGCCGAACACCGAGAATATCGGAATCGAAAAGCTCGCGGAGCTGGATCGCGGCTTCATCCAGATCGACCCCTACGGGCGCACCAAGTCGAAGGGCCTGTGGGCGATCGGCGACTGCACGCCGGGCCCTTGGCTGGCGCACAAGGCGAGCCACGAGGGCGTCACTGCCGCAGAGGCAATCGCGAAGGAACTGGGCAACAAGGACGTGCATCCGCACCCGCTCGACCGCAACAACATCCCGGGCTGTACCTATTGCCACCCGCAGATCGCGTCGGTCGGCATGACCGAGGCGAAGGCCAAGGAAGCGGGCTACGAGGTCAAGGCGGGCACGTTCCCCTTCATCGGCAACGGCAAGGCGATCGCGCTGGGCGAGGCGGAAGGCTTCACCAAGACCGTGTTCGATGCGAAGACGGGCGAACTGCTGGGCGCGCACATGGTCGGGGCGGAAGTGACCGAGATGATCCAGGGCTATGTCGTGGGCAAGACGCTGGAGACCACCGAGGCTGAGCTTATGCAGACCATCTTCCCGCATCCGACAATCAGCGAGTCCATGCACGAAAGCGTGCTCGCCAGCTACGGGCGCGCGCTGCATATCTGAAACCTGCGGCTCTCTCGCCCGTTGAGAGGGCATGAGCGAACAGGACAAGAGCAGCACCCCGCCGCGCGGCGACAAGCCCGATGGCACAAACGACAGCGAAGTTGTGAAGGAGCATCGCGCGCTGATGAACCAGGGCTCCGCCAAGCCGGAGAATTACCCGGAAGACGAGCGCGAGGCGCAATCGCTGGTCGACAAAAGCAAACGGCGCGACCAGCCTGACTGATCGCGCCGCTTGGCTTTTCGAGGTGAGGCTGTGGTCAGACGTTCCGGCGAAGGAACGCGATCACCGCCAGGATGAGGAATACGACGAAGAGAATCCACGCGATGTTGGAAGATACTCCGGCGATCCCGCCAAAGCCGAGTACGGCTGCAACGAGCGCGATAATCAGGAAGATGATGGCCCAGCGTAGCATTAGGTTTTCCCCTTGTTGAACCTAGGCGATATGCCGGGTGGGGCAGAGCGGGCTCGCTCTAAACCTTTGTTAAGTTGGCGGGCGGCACGCGAGGCGCTGGCGGACAGGGTGGGATTCGAACCCACGGTGAGCGTGAACCCACGGCGGTTTTCAAGACCGCTGCCTTAAACCACTCGGCCACCTGTCCTACTCGCGAGTTGCCGGCTAACGCCGAACGGCGGTTTTGTCACCTGCGGTGACGTCTCCGGCTTCGCCTTCGACTCCATGACCGCTGCCTTAAACCACTCGGCCACCTGTCCTACTCGCGGCATGTCGGCTAACGCCTCGGCTGGCATTTGTCACTCTCCGGCACGCATGCGCGATTTTGCGCACCTAAGTCATTGGCGAGTCATGTCCACTGTGACACATGTTCGACGCATGAGATTCCCCCGCTCGTTTTTCGCCCTCGCGGCAGCATTGTCCTCGGTCTGCGCCGTTCCGGCAGCTGCGCAAGACCTGCCTTTCGACGCTTACATGCAGCTCGTCATCGCCAAGGCGCGCGCCGAAGGGGTGAGCGAGAGCACGATCGAGCGGATGACGTTCGACCTGACGCCCAATCCAAGGGTGATCGAACTCGACCAGTCGCAGCCCGGCTCGTCATCCTCGTCGGGCTATCCGCGGCTCCAGCCCTATCTGGACACGCATGTCGACACAGCACGGATCAACGGCGGACGCGCGGTCTACAACGAAACCGCGCGCATGCACGGGCAGATATTGCAGCAATACGGCGTGCCTGCGGAAATCATCATCGCGATCTGGGGGCACGAGACGAATTACGGCGGCTATCGCGGCAATTTCGATCTCGCACGCTCGCTCGCCACGCTGGCGTGGGAAGGGCGGCGGCGCGAGCTGTTCGAAAGCGAGTTCATCGCGCTGCTGAAAGTCGCGGACAAAGGTTATTCGCGCGAACGGCTGGTCGGCAGCTGGGCGGGGGCCTTCGGCAATCCGCAGTTCCTACCGAGCGTCTATCTGCGCCTCGCCACCGATGGCGATGGCGACGGGATGGCCAACATCTTCACCAATCAGGCCGACACGATGGCCTCTATCGCCCGCTATTTCCAGGATGCGGGCTGGCGACCGGGCATTCCGTGGGGCGTGGGCGCGAGCATTCCCGCCGGTTTCGATGTCGATGCCTACCGTACCAAGCTGATCGCGCCGGTCTGCCCGCGCGTTCACGAACGCCATAGCCAGTGGAAAACCATCGAAGAGTGGCGCGCGCTGGGTGTGACGCCGTACAACAGTCTGCCCCCCGGCACGCTGGTCAGCCTGTTCCAGCCCGACGGGCCGGGAACTCCTGCGTGGCTGTTAACCTCAAATTATCGCGTTATCCTCGAATATAACTGCTCCAACTATTACGCGATGAGTGTGGGGCTTCTGGCCGATGAGATTGCCCGGTAATGTCCGGAAACTTGGGATCGCGATCGGACTAATCGCATCGCTTTCCGCCTGCGCCACCGGTAGCGCGGATTACGATCTTGCGCCCGGCGCGGATTACTACGCCGGAAACGTCGCGGGCCAGAGCCCGGATGGGGCCTACCGTGGCCCACAGGCGGACTATCCGCAGGTCCTGGGCGAACCATACGTGGTCGACGGGCAGACGTTCACCCCGGCCGATGTGCTCAGCTACGACGCGGTCGGCTATGCCACGCTCGACAGGGGCGACTCGGGCGGCGTCACGATTTCGCACAAGACGCTGCCGCTGCCGAGCTACGTCGAACTGACCTCGCTCGATACCGGCAAGACGATCCTGGCGCGCGCAGAGCGGCGGGGTCCGATGACGTCCAGCCGGATCGTGGGTCTCTCCCAAGGTGCCGCGCGCGAACTGGGTGTGGGCGAGGGGGCCCCGATCCGGGTCCGCCGCGTCAACCCGCCGGAATACGAACGCGCCGCCTTGCGGTCGGGCCAGCCTGCCGGCAACCGGCTCGATACGCCGGACACTTTGCTGACGGTCCTGCGGAAGCAGTTGCCCGCCTACGGATCGGTCGATCTTGCCAGAACCGATCCGCGTGGCTCGGCGCGCGACAGCGACTTCGACGAGGCCTTCGCCGAGATCGAGCCCGGCCCATCGAGCGCGGTTGCGGACAATTTCGACGACTACAGTACGCCCTCCGTCCCCACGACGCCGCGCAGCACAACCTACGCGCTGGCGCCGATCGGCGACCGACCGACCGGAGGGGCGCCGCGTCCCGACCCGGTCGAGGTTGCGCGTCTGCCCGAGTCGCCGCGTCGGAGCATGCCCGAGCCTACGGTGAGCAGCACGCGCCCCGCACCGCCAGCGCCGACGCGAACGACCCAGCCACCGCCTCGCCGAGGGCGCTATATCGTCCAGGTCGCAACCTTTTCGAGCAAGACCAATGCCATACGCGCGGCCGACGATCTCGCCGGTTTCGTCGTGACCGCCGGGGGATATTACCGCACCCGGTTGGGCCCGTTCGTCAGTCGGGGAGAAGCCGATGCTGCCCTCGCCAAAGCCCGAAACGCGGGATATAGAGACGCGTTCGTAGATACGAGCGGATAGGCATTCGTCGCGGCGCCCCGTGAGGCTGAGCGCGCGGCAACGCGCAGAGGAGCGGCGGCATTGGCAGGAATTCTGGTTAAGCGACATCGTGCGACTGCGCTGGTTGCGGCCATGATGCTCGCCCTGCCGACAAATCTCAGCGCGCAATCGTCCCAGCGCCCGGCCCCCCCCACGCCCGAACAGGCCCCGATCGCCTACATGATCGACCTGTCCAGCGGGCAGACCCTGTACGCGCGCGACATCGACCGGCGCTTCGTGCCGGCCTCGATCACCAAGGTGATGACCACCCTGGTTGCCTTCGACATGCTCGCCGACGGCAAGTTGCGGCCCGACCAGCGCGTCCCCTATCGCGACGAGACCTTCAAGGAATGGCACCGGAAGGGCTCGACCCTGTTCCTGCCCGCGCACGCGCGGCCTACGGTTCAGGAGCTTCTGATCGGAATCACGACGGTTTCCGCCAACGATGCATCGGTAGTGCTGGCCGAAGGAGCCGCCGGCAGCGTCAAAAATTGGGCGGACCGCATGAACGCGACCGCACACAGCATCGGCATGCACGACAGCCATTTCGGCACGCCCAACGGGTGGCCGGACGAGGGACGCACCTTCGTGACCGCCCGGGATCTGGGAACGCTGGCCGAGCGGATCCTGCGCCATCATCCTGAGAAGTTCGATTTCTATTACGGGCGACGCGGCCTCAAGGCCTATGGCATCGCGCAGGATAATCACGATCCCATCACGGGCCGTGTGGAAGGCGCGGACGGGTTGAAGACCGGCTTCACCGATCAGGCGGGCTATGGCTTCCTCGGCACTGCCGAACGAAACGGACGTCGCCTGGTGATGGTCGTTGCCGGGGCCGACCGGGGAAGCGAGCGAAACCGCGCCTCCCGCGCTTTCATGGAATGGGGCTTCAAGGCGTTCGACAGCCGCCTACTCGCCCGCAAGAATCAGCCGATCGCTTCCGCCCGGGTGCAGAACGGATCGCTCGGCGAAGTGCCTCTGGTCGCGGATCAGGACGTACGCGTGGCCGTGCCGCGCGGCGACCGTGCCAAGGCGGAACTCACCATCCATTACCATGGGCCGCTACGGGCACCGATCGCCAAGGGTGAGGCCGTGGCCACGCTTGAAATCGCAGTGCCCGGCATGGAGACAGCCACCTTGCCGCTCTATGCATCGCAAGAGGTGACGGAGGCCGGTATGTTTGGTCGGATTGCCAATGGTTTTGCAGGTCTGTTCGGATGACCGCGCCCACAGAGCAACCAGCGGTGAAAGCCCGCTTCATCGCCTTCGAGGGCGGGGAGGGCGTCGGCAAGTCGACCCAGGCCAAACGCCTTGTCGCCGCACTCGCGGAGCGCGGCATCGATGCACTGCTCACGCGCGAGCCGGGTGGGACCAAGGGGGCGGAGATGATCCGCAAGCTCCTGCTCGATCCGCCGGGTACGGGCTGGCTGGTGCAGGCGGAAGCAATGCTGTTCGCTGCTGCACGCTCGGACCATGTGGCCAAGGCGATCAAGCCGGCGCTGATGGCGGGCAAGTGGGTGATTTGCGATCGCTTCGTGCTCTCGAGCCGCGCCTATCAGGGCCTTGCCGGCGGCCTCGGCGACGAGGAAGTGAAGACGCTCCACCGGATCGGCAGCGGGGGTCTCCAGCCGTGCCGCACCTTCCTGCTCGAAGCTCCCGGCGATGAGGTCACCGAACGCCTGCGCAAGCGCGATGGCGATGAGGCCGACGCCATCGGGGGCCGCAACGCCAAGTATCACGCGGATGTCGCGCGCGGCTTCGCCGGTCTGGCGCAAGACGACGAATCGATCATCCAGATCAACGCGTCGGGCAGTGAGGACGAGGTCCATGCCGCCGTGATGCACAATATCGAGCCACTGCTCGTCCCGGCATCGTGAGCGATCCGCACGGGCCCCAGTGGCGCAGCTGGCGTGCCGCGCTGGCCAGCCCGAGGATGCACCATGCGTGGATTCTTGCCGGGCGCAGGGGGCTAGGCAAGCACGAATTCGCACTGGCCGCCGCGCGCGAGCTGGTCGCCACGGGGCGCGATACACCCGTGTCCGAAAACGATCCCGACGTGCAGGTGCTGAGCCACCTGCCGAAGGACGACAAGGAAGCGAAAAAGGCCGAGAAGGGCGAGGCTTTCGAAACCAAGCGCAATATCGCGATCGACCAGGTGCGCGCGATGCAGGCCCGGCTTACGACCCGCCCCACGCTAGGTGCATACCGCGCGATCATCATCAACCCGGCGGACGATCTGGAACGTAACGCCGCCAATGCGCTGCTCAAGAGTCTCGAGGAACCGCCAGCAGGAACGTTTTTCCTGCTGGTTACGCACCGCCCCGGGATGCTGCTGCCCACGATCCGGTCGCGCGCGCGCATCCTTCGGTTCACCCCCCTGCCGACAGGTCAGGTAGAGGGTGCCTTGCACGCCGCAGCGCCCGATGCCGATCCGGCCGACATATCGCTGGCAGCGCGCGCCTCGGGCGGTGCCACGGGCGCGGGGCTGGCTTTCCTTGCGCAGCAGCTTGGCCCGGCTGAAGCCTTGATGCGCAGGATCGCATCGGAAGGCGACCCGGATTTCACGCTTCGCGGGAAGCTGGGCGAAGAGATCGGCGCCCGTCCGGACCGCGAACGGCTCGCGACCACGCTCGATCTGGCGCGCACCGTGCTCGCCCAGAAACTCGACGACCCGGACCCGGCAGGCATCCCCGCGCTGGTCGAGGCGCACGCGCGGCTGGTGACGATCTCAGGCCAGGCGAAAAGCTATAATTTCGATCCCGGTTTCCTCGCGATGGAAATCGGCACCTTGCTCGCGTCCGCTGCCCCGCATAGAGCCACGCGCAATGGCTGATCCTTACTACATTACCACCGCGATCCACTATCCCAACGGCAAGCCGCACATCGGCCACGCCTACGAGACGGTCGCCGCCGATGTCATCGCGCGTTTCCAGCGCCTGAAGGGCCGCGATGTGCGGTTCCAGACGGGCACGGACGAGCACGGGCTGAAGATGGCCCGCAAGGCGCAGGACGAGGGCAAGACCCCGCGCGAGCTGGCCGACGAGATGAGCGGGCATTTCCGCGATCTGTTCGGCCGGCTGAACATTTCCTACGACCGCTTCATTCGCACGACGGAGCCCGAGCATCACACTGCCAGCCAGGCATTGTGGCGCGCGATGGAAGCCAATGGTGATCTCTACCTCGACCGCTACGAAGGCTGGTACTCGGTCCGCGACGAAGCCTTCTACGACGAGAAGGAACTGGTCGAAGGGGAAGGGGGGGAAAAGCTCTCCCCACAGGGTACGCCGGTCGAGTGGACGGTTGAGGAAAGCTGGTTCTTCCGCCTGTCGAATTACCAGGACAAGCTGCTCGACCTCTACGCCTCGCAGCCCGATTTCATCCAGCCCGACAGCCGCCGCAACGAGGTGATGCGCTTCGTCGAAGGCGGATTGCGCGACCTTTCCGTCAGCCGCACCAGCTTCGACTGGGGGGTGCGTGTGCCGGGCAGCGAAGATCATGTGATGTATGTGTGGGTCGACGCGCTGACCAACTACATCAGCGGCCTCGGCTACCCGGAAGAAGGCGCGAACTGGAAATACTGGCCCGCCGACCTGCACCTGATCGGCAAGGACATCATCCGCTTCCACACTGTCTACTGGCCGGCGTTCCTGATGAGCGCAGGCGTGGAATTGCCCAAGCAGGTTTACGGCCACGGATTCCTGCTCAATCGCGGGCAGAAGGAATCGAAATCGCTCGGCAATGTGACCGATCCGGTCGCACTGGCTGACCAGTTCGGCGTCGACGCGCTGCGCTATTTCCTGATGCGCGAAATCGCCTTCGGGCAGGACGGCAGCTACTCGGCCGAAGCGATCGTGACGCGCGCGAATGCGGAGCTGGCCAACAGCTTCGGCAACCTTGCACAGCGCACGCTTTCGATGATTGCCAAGAACCTCGACGGAGAGCTGGGCGAATACCGGCCCGAAGGCGACGACAAGGCGCTGCTCACCACCGTGCAGGATGCCTGCCGCGAAGCTTTCCCGGAGCAGTTCGAAAAGCTCGCCTTCTCGGTCGGCATCGATGCCTGGATGAAGGCGGTCTACGCTTGCAACCAATACGTCGACGAACAGGCGCCCTGGGCGCTGAAGAAAACCGATCCGGAGCGGATGCGCACCGTGCTGCAAACGCTGTTCATCGCGCTGCGGGACCTCGCCATCGCGATCCAGCCTGTGATTCCGGAAAAGGCAGGCCACCTGCTGACCATGCTGGGAATTGCCGAAGACGCGCGCACTTACGAAGATTTGGCCGACGAAGGCTGGTATGGCGCGCTGACCGCCACCGGTTACCGCGTCGAACCGCCGACGCCGCTGTTCCCGCGTCTTGAGCAGCCGGAAACCGCGGAGGCCAGCTGATGCTGATCGATAGCCATTGTCATCTCGAATACGAAGGTCTGGTCGACGATCAGGGTGGGGTGCTCGCCCGCGCCCGCGCTGCCGGTGTTCGGGGCTTCCTGAATATCTCGACCAAGCAGGCCGAATGGGACCAGGTCGTCGCCACCGCCGCGCGCGAGGATGATGTGTGGGCCAGCGTCGGCATTCACCCGCACAATGCCGATGGCCATGCGGATCTGGCGCGCGAGACATTGCTGGACGCCACGCATCACCCCAAAGTGGTCGGGATCGGCGAGACGGGGCTCGATTACTTTTACGACAAGTCGGATCGCGCGACGCAGCAGGCTCTGTTTCGCATGCATATCGATGTCGCGCGCGAGACGGGCCTGCCGCTTATCATCCACACCCGCGATGCCGAGGCCGACACCGCGGCGATCCTCGAAGACGAGATGGGGAAGGGAGCATACCCCGCCCTGATCCACTGCTTCACCGCATCGGCTGCTTTCGGCCAGCGCGTGCTCGATTTTGGCCTCACCATCTCGATTTCGGGGATCGTGACCTTCAAGAACGCCAGGGATTTGCAGGACGTCGTCAAGGTCATCCCGGCCGACCGGCTGCTGGTCGAAACCGACAGCCCGTTCCTCGCGCCGGTGCCACATCGCGGCAAAACCTGCGAACCCGCCTACGTCGCCAACACCGCGCAATTCGTGGCCGATCTGCGCGAAACCAGCGTCGAAGAGCTGGGAGAGCAGACCACCCGCAATTTCCACGCTTTGTTCTCAAAAACGCGCCAGCAAGACAAGGCGACGGCGTGAAGGTCACGCTGCTTGGCTCGGGTACGTCGACAGGTGTTCCGCGCATCAATGGCGACTGGGGTGCGTGCGATCCCTTAGAACCGCGCAATCGCCGGTCGCGAGTGGCCATCGTGGTCGAAAACGACGCAGGCAGCCGCGTGCTGGTCGACACACCGCCGGACCTGCGCGATCAGTTCCTGCGCTGCGGGATCGACAATATTGACGGCGTCTTCTGGACCCACGACCATGCCGATCATTGCCACGGCATCGACGATCTGCGCTCGCTGAGATACGGGCGTAGCGGGCCATTGCCAGGCTATGGCGTGGAGGAAACCGTCCGAAGGTTGCGCGCGCGCTTCAGCTACGTCTTTGCAGGCGAGCATGGCTACCCGACGATCGTGAACATCGAGGTGCTCGACCGCTTGCGCCTTTTTGCAGGCTTCACTGTCGGCTGGACCGTCATGCCGCATGGGCCGGCCAAAAGCACCGGTTTTCGGTTCGGATGCGATGACAAGTCTATCGGCTATGCCACTGATTTCAGTGATATAACGCCCGGAATGGTCGAGCTTTTCACGGGCGTGGACCTGCTGGTGTGCGACTGTCTGCGTCGAGAGGAGCATCCCACGCACGCAAACCTCGCCATGGCGCTCGATCTGGGAAAGCGCTGCGGTGTTCGAAAGCTGGTCCTGACTCACCTCGATAAAAGCATGGATTACAAGACTTTACAGGGCGAAGTTCCGAAAGGCGTCCTCGTGGGATATGATGGGCTGACGGTTTCGGCATGAACCAGTTCGATATCGTCCAGATCATCGCGCTGCTCGGCTGGCTGATTTTGGCGGTCGGCGCTTTCGCTTCGTACGGACTGAGCTGGAAGACCTCGCTGCGGCACATGCTGATCTGGGCGGTTATCATTACCGGGCTGATGCTGCTCGTCAGCGCAATCCAGTAAGGCACAGGGCGATCCCCTACTTCGAATGCCTCCTTTATTTTACATAATATATATTATCCATCTTATGTCTGTGCTGACGGCGCGGCTGCGGAACCCTATGCCCCATCCATGACCGATACCCCATCACGCCCAATCGACCGACTTCTTGCCGTCATGGCGCGACTGCGCGATCCTGAACGCGGATGCGAATGGGATCTTGCGCAAGATTTCGGCACGATCGCGCCATACACGATCGAAGAAGCCTACGAGGTCGCCGACGCAATCGAGCGTGACGCAATGGACGAATTGCGTGAAGAGCTCGGCGATCTGCTGTTCCAGGTAGTCTTCCATGCTCGCATGGCGGAAGAGCAAGATCTGTTCGCCTTCGATGACATCGCGCAGAGCATTTCTGAGAAGATGGAGGCGCGTCATCCGCACATCTTCGGCTCCGCCGACGGCACGATGGACGAAGCACGCTGGGAGACGCTGAAGGCGCAGGAACGCAAAGCGAAGGGCCAAGCCAGCTCGATGGACGGAGTTGCGCGCGCGCTTCCCGCCTTGCTTCGCGCGGAGAAGCTGCAGAAGCGCGCCGCGCGCGACGGTTTCGACTGGCCCGATCCCTCGGGCGCCGCCGCCAAGCTGGCCGAAGAGGCGACAGAATTGGCAGAGGCTGACGAAACGACACGCGAGGAGGAGGCGGGCGATCTGCTGTTCGCCGCGGTCAACGTGGTCCGCGCTTATGGCATCCAGCCCGAAGCCGCCTTGCGCGCCGCCAACGACAAGTTCGAACGGCGCTATCGCGGGATGGAAACGCTGGCAAACGGCGCGTTCTCTTCGCTCGATCTCGATGCGCAGGAAGCGCTGTGGCAGGCGGTGAAGCAGCAGGAGCGCGACTAGGCGCTCCCCTCCCCGGCATCCTCGCCCGCATCATAGGCTTCGGCCCAGGCACGCGCGCCGTCCTGGTTCTGACGCTCGATCTCGGGGACGCTCACCCGTGCCGCCGGATCGATCGTGACGCCCAGATAATCCGCCACCGCGACCATCGCACGCTCCGGATCGTGCCGCACATCCTCGTAGGCGATCCGCAACGGCGCGATCCTCAGATCGCGGAACATTGCGGCCCAGGTGTTCTCCTGCCGCTCGATCAGTCGCGCGGCGTTATCGACCGCACGCCGGGAAAAAGGCGGTTCGGCCTGCCCCTCCCCCTCCTGCGCCGCACGCCAGCGGCCCGACAGCGAAGCGCGGGCATAGGAAATTGCGTGCGCCTTGCGATCGCGGCGGACCAGATGGATGACGCGCGTATCCGCTCCGCGCGCCAGCAGGAAGCGCATCGCTGCGTCGAGCAAGTGTGAATTGATCGCACCAAGGTCTTCAAATTGCAGTGGGAATGCCTTGAGGCCGAACACGCCGTTAGGTGAGGTGCGGGTTGCCAGCACGGATTGCCAGTGACGTTCCTGCGCCTCCCGATCCTCCGAAAGCTCCCCTAGCGGACCGCCCGGAGCGAAGTTCAGATACTCGAGCGGCGCACCCAGGCAGCCGGTTTCCCAGAGACGGTGGCCGAACCACGAACTGCCCGATCGAGGCGTGGTTGCCAGAAGAAATGGTCTGGACGGCAAACCGGCGAGATGCGGAAAATCGAATGCGGGCTCATGCCCGGTAGTCAGCCCGTCGATCATGCCTTCTCTTCGGCATAGCCGGGATGACAGTCAACCGGCGGCGTCGGCGCCCACCGTTTCGAACTGGCCCAATTCCTTGGGG